>Ga0185307_1000516_pt1 | contig 24095 bp, 23 predicted proteins | sample LHCtaG_FD_128010 | JGI IMG/M metagenome (GOLD analysis project Ga0185307, IMG submission 128010) | Hot spring microbial communities from Little Hot Creek, USA to study Microbial Dark Matter (Phase II) - LHC4sed_matched (SPADES... | ecosystem: Environmental > Aquatic > Thermal springs > Hot... | reverse complement strand
TGTCTCTCAAAATACAAATAGTATAGTTAGAAACCGGAATAATCATACTTTGGCCAACTGGATAATAGGTTAAAGATTCTGGATTAAAACACCAGATAGTGCCATCAGTATTATTATTGGCTAAGCGGCCACCAAGAAAATAGACCTTTCTTGTTAAGGGAAAATATTCACCATCAAATCGCCAAAAACGAAAACCAGTTTGCGGACCATACTGCCAGGTTTGAGCAAAAACTAAAGATAATATAAAAAAGAACAGAATCTTCTTCATTTTACCTCCTTTTTAACATATTTAAATATGCATAAAATTTTTATTTTTGTCAATAAAAATATTATTCATTTTGCGTCAGAGGATTTTAGTAGCTATTTCACAATAATCTTCCTTTTTCTCCTTTTTTCTTTTGTTTCCATCTTAAAAAATAGACAACAGGTTTTAGTTTTTCTATTTTTTATTGGCAATCTTTTCAAAGGAATCATAAATTTTTGAATTAATTTCTTTTTTTTAAAATCAGTATAGATTATCTTTTTATTTTTTTGGCCTTCTTCAATTCCCATCAATAAGTATTTTATTGTTGTGTAGTCAGAATAAGTGCCATTTTCCCCAACTATAACCGGTTACATAGAGATTACCATTGTTATCAGCAGCTATTGCCTCTGCGCAATCAATATTATTACCCGGTCCTTTATATCTTATAACCCATTTCTGATTTTAAAAAACTTCCAATAAAAAATATCTTCCTATCTTCCTATGCTCCCCATCATATAGGGTATGGCTACCTTCCAGATTTTTAAAATTCTTATAAAACTCCTTTAATAAAATCCTACCAAATCCTTTTTGAAAAAAAACTATTCTTGCCTATTAATAAAGGGTTATTAGTGTTGGCTATCTTCCCTTTCTTGATTAAAGCACTATTTCTCTTCTCAATTGGGTCTTCATAGGCAAAAGTATATTGTAAAATATTACTAAAAAATTGTTTTGATTTTAACATGCATTCTTTCTTGCTATGGCTTAGATTGTAATATCTATGTTATCGGTAAGAGTGAATACGATTTTATTGTCATCAGCAGCTTATTTAGTCAAGAAGTGGCGGCTTTAAAAGAAGAGAGAAATATTAAAAAGGGGAAAATTATCTATAAAAGTATTACCAGGAAAAATAATTTTTTCCCTTTATAATCTATCGGGTAAAAAATTTTCTCTTTTATTCTTCCAGTAAAGGAAAGTAAAAATCTTTATGAGAAAAATTTACCACCCTTTAGTGAAGGAATATACTTTTTAAAGATAGAATCAAAATAGAAAATTTATAGAAATTTATGTCAATAATGGTTTTGTTTGACTTTTTATGATTAATTTTTATAATTTTCAAATGGAAATTGCTATTATTGGAACTGGTTATGTTGGGCTCACCACCGGTGCCTGCCTTGCCTATATCGGTCATATTGTATCATTCTTATTATCAGACTGGGCAAAAGCGTCCTTGGTTTTCCATTCAGCGATACTCAAGAGGAGAGGTGCGGAAAGAACACTAAAATCAGATGTATTTCAAAAAAAAATCAAAAGGAGGAATAAGATATGAATTTACCAGAAAAATATGCACAATGGAAAGACATTCCGAGAGAAGAGATCCACTGGCACCCATATATCGATGAAAGCAAATGTGTCGGTTGTGGTATGTGCATTACGAGCTGTGGGCGAGGGGTTTTCAAGTATGACGAAGTTAAAAAGAAAGCCGTTGTAGTCAATCCGTTGCACCGCATGGTGGGTTGTACTTCATGCCAAGTCTGGTGTGTCTTCGATGCGATTAGTTTTCCGGATCCACAATATGTAAAAAACTTGATAAAAGAGAAAAAGATTCTTGCACTTGCGAAACAACAACTCAAACAACACATAGAGAAATATAGAATAAATAAATAGAATGCTAACGTCGCCTAACAAGGGGTATCCGGCTACGGCTTCGCACTTTCGTCAATCTAGCCTTCGGGCGAACTTCAGATACCCGCAAAACGTTGTGTACAATGCTAGAAGACAGAACAGCATCCAAAGAAACATTGGAATAATAGATGATGGAAAATATAATAACAATTAAAATCTGACTAAAAAGTATGGTGACTTTATTGCAGTTAATAATATATCATCTGACGTAAACAGAGGGGAAATATTTGGTCTTTTAGGACCAAAGGGAAGAGGAAAGACAACCACGATTAATATGTTGATTGGACCGGCAAAAATTTCGTCTGGCAATATTTATTTTAATGGTGAAGACCTGACAAAAAACATAAAAAAGTACAGGAAATTATAGGTGTTGTTCCTGATGAAAGTAATTTATATGACGAAATGAGCGGATATGATAACCTTTGCTTCTGTGGTTATTTATATGGTCTTACAAAAATGGGGAGATAAACAAAAGCAACTGAATTATTAGGAAAATTCCAATTGACAGAGGTTGCAAACAAAAAATTTAAAACGTATTTAAAAGGCATGAAACGTAAACTTACCATTGCGGCAGCTTTAATCCACAAATTTTATTTTTAGATGAACCAACCACAGGAATTGATGTTGCAAGTGCAAGGCAAATAAGGGATATGATAAAAAGTTTGAATGAAAACGAAACTACTATTTTCCTGACAACTCATTACATTAGAAGAAGCTGAAAGAGTATGCGATAGAGTTGCTTTTATAAATAAGGGAAAATTATAAAAATTGTTCAGTTGAAAATTTATTGAATGAAACAAAAGAAGCAAACATAATTGAGGTTGTTTTTGAAACAAACAGCAATAACAAAGATGAATTCTTAGTAAAACTAAATCAACAATTTCCAAGCATTAAATGCAGTTTGAAAAAAACCCGAATACAATCAAGATTATAAGTCCTGATAAAATTGACATTTTCCCCTAAGGGAATTATTGTAAGTTTTTTTGTTTGACTTTTTATGATTAATTTTTATAATTTTCAAATGGAAATTGCTATTATTGGAACTGGTTATGTTGGGCTTACCACCGGTGCCTGCCTTGCCCATATCGGTCATAAGGTGATTTGTGTTGACAATGATGAAAGAAAAATTCAAATGTTAAAGCAGAATATTATTCCCATTTATGAGCCGAAATTGGAAGAAATTGTGAAAGAGGCAACAAATAAAGGACGTCTTTCTTTTACCACTAATATTAAAGAAGCCGTTGAAAATAGTAAGGTACTTTTCATTGCAGTCGGTACACCGCCAAAGGAAACCGGAGAGCCTGATTTGTCTTATGTGGAAAATGTTGCCCAAAGTATTGGTGAATATATGACTGATTATAAATTGATAGTGGAGAAAAGCACGGTTCCCGTAAATACCTATAAATGGATAAAACAGACAATCATCCGTTTTACTAAAAAGAAAATAGATTTTGATGTTTGTGTTAATCCGGAATTTTTGAGAGAAGGGAGTGCGGTTGATGATTTTCTTTATCCGGATAGAATTGTTATTGGTGTGGAAAATAAAAGGGCGGAAGAGATTATGCGTGAAATTTATAAACCTATTGACGCTCCAATTTTAGTGACTGATTTGGCAAGTGCGGAATTGATCAAGCACGCTTCTAATGCCTTTTTAGCAATGAAGATTTCTTTTATTAATGCGATTGCTATTATCTGTGAAAGAACCGGTGCGGATGTGGAGGTGGTGGCTAAGGGAATGGGATTGGACAAAAGAATTGGTCCCCATTTTTTACGAGCGGGTGTTGGTTACGGTGGCTTTTGTTTTCCTAAAGATTTAGCCGCTTTTATAAAAATTGCCCAAGACTGCGGTTATGATTTCAAACTGTTAAAAGAGGTTGCTAATATTAATGAGCAGCAGAAAGAGTATTTTGTTAAGAAGGTTAAAAATGTACTGTGGAATTTGAAAGATAAGATTATTGCTATTTGGGGGCTAGCTTTTAAACCGAATACTGATGATATTCGTTTTGCTCCTGCTTTAGATATTATTAATCTCTTGAAAAAAGAAGGAGCGAAAATCAAAGCCTATGATCCTAAGGCTATGGAAAAAACTAAGCAAGTAATCCCGGATATCGTTTATGGTGATAATCCTTATTCGGTTTGTGAAAATGCCGATTGTCTTTGTTTGATTACCGAATGGGAAGAATTTTTAAAAGTTGATTTTAAAGAGATAAAGTCATTGATGCGCCAACCAATAATTTTTGATGGTCGCAATTTTCTTAATAAGGAGCAGTTGATTTCCTTGGGTTTTGAATATTATGGCATTGGCAAACGGTAAAAGCATTCTCATCACTGGTGGTGCTGGTTTTATCGGTTCTTATCTTTGTGAATATTTTGTTAATGAAGGTTATTCGGTTATTTGTATTGATAATTTAATTACGGGCAAAGAAGAAAACATTGCTTTTCTTTTTAAAGATAAAAATTTTACTTTTTTAAAGAATGATGTGAATGAAGTTGATTTTACTTTTTTTAATAATGTCAATCTTTTCGCAATTTTTCATTTTGCTTCGCCGGCAAGTCCTAAGGATTATTTTAAATACCCTTTGTTAACTTTAAAGACAAATGCTTTAGCTACCTATCGACTTTTGGAATTGGCAAAAGAAAAAAAGGCAATCTTTTTCTTGGCTTCTACTTCGGAAGTTTATGGTGATCCCCAAGTTTCGCCCCAGAATGAAGAATATTGGGGTTATGTGAATCCTTGTGGTCTCCGTTCGGTTTATGATGAAGGCAAGAGGTTTGCCGAAAGTTTAGTTATGGCTTATCATCGACAATACGGTCTCTCAGTAAGAATTGCCCGCATTTTTAATACTTATGGTCCAAGGATGCGGGAAGATGATGGTCGGGTAATTCCTAATTTTATCAATCAGGCATTAAAGAATGAAGATATTACTATTTATGGCGACGGCGAGCAAACAAGAAGTTTCTGTTATATTGATGATTTGATTTCTGGACTTATAAAACTTTTCTATTCTGATTATTGCCAACCAATAAATTTGGGAAATCCCAATGAGATAAAGATAATTGATTTAGCAAAAATGATAATTGATTTAACTAATTCTAATTCAAAAATAGTCTATTTGCCACCTTATCCTGATGATCCTCATCGACGTTGTCCGGATATTAAAAAGGCAAAAACGATCTTGGGTTGGGAACCAAAAATAGATTTGAAAGAAGGACTTTTGAAAACGATTGATTACTTTAAGTCCTTTTAAAATCAGTATTTTTTTAAACTGTCCTTTAAGATATAAATTTCATTATATTGATAAATTATATAAAAAGTATAAGAAAGAAAGGAATTATTTGAGTTTTGGTGATTCTTTACACCGGACTTTAAGAGATTTTTTTAAGATTGAAATTGAAGAAAGAAACTACGAAAATTTAGAGAAAATTTATCGGAAAAATTGGTTACGAAAAGGTTATTCTTCTTTGGAAGAAGAAAGGGAATGGGGATTAAAGGGGATAAAGATATTAAAAAGATTTTACCAGTTAGAAGATTTTAAAATTAAACCTTTTCTTTTAGAAAAAGGTTTACAGGGTTATTATCGTTCCTTTCGTTTATCTGGTCGTATTGACCGGGCAGATTTAATAAGTGAAGAAGAAGTGATAATTATTGATTACAAAACCGGCAAAACAAAAGAAGAGAGCGAAATGGTGAATAAACTGGCAGCGGCAATTTATAAATTTCTTTTGGAAAAGAATTATTGCAAAAAAGTGGTAAAGGTTATTAATTATTATCTCCTTTCACAAAAAAAAGTTTTTTATACTTTTAGTGAGGAGGAATTTAAAAACTATTTGCAATTGATCGAAAATATTGGTTGGGCAATTTTAAAAGAGAAAGATTTTTTGCCGAAAAAAAGTAGCCTTTGTAAATATTGTGATTTTGTAGAAATCTGTCCGGCTGATAATGGTTAAATTAAAAATTGGCATTTTGGGTTTTGGTTATTGGGGGAAAAAGATTTACCAAGCATTAAGAAGAATACCCGAATGTGAGATTACGGTAGTTTGTGATAAAAGAAAGATACCTTTGGATAATAAAAAGATTATTCTTACTGATAATTATAAAGATTTATTGAGAATGAATCTGGATGGTATAATAATTGCTACTCCTAACGAAACCCATTTTTCTCTTGCCTTTCAATTTCTTTTAAAGGGCTATAATCTTTTTGTGGAGAAACCTTTGGCGACCTCTTTTAAAGAAGCAGAAAAACTTATAAATTTGGCAGCAAAAAGAAATTTAAATCTTTTTACCGGTCACATTCTTCTTTATCATCCATTGATAGATACTATAAAGAAAATTTTAGAAAATAAAAAAAATCTTGAGTTAAAAATAAAACGTACCAATAAGGTTTCCCAAATTAATAAAAGTGAAAAAGAGATTATTTATGACCTTTTCCCCCATGATATCGCCCTTTTATTATATTTCTTTAAAAAAGAGCCAAAAATAAAAGAGATAGCATTAGAAAAATCTTTAGTGGAAGCCCATTTTTTGATAGATAATGAAATTAAGATTTCCGGCGTTTGGGGAAAGGGAACGGATAAAGAACGGACAATAACTTTCTTTGTTGAAAATAAAAAGATTGTTTTTGATGGTTTGCTTTCGGTTTTAAAATTAAAAGAAAATGGAAATGAAAAAATCATTAAAAGTATTGATTACCAATTACCATTATCTTGGGAATTAAGCTATTTTCTGAATTCTTTAAAAAATAAAAGAATTAAAGAAAAGATACCAACTTTAAAAGTAATGGCCGTCTTAGATAAAATTGAAAAATTATTATGAAGATTTCAGTAATTATTCCGGTATATAATGAAGAGAAAACAATAAAAAAAGTAATTGAAGAAGTAAAGAGAGTGCCAATAGAAAAAGAGGTTATTGTGGTTGACGATGGTTCTACCGATAATACGAAAGAAATATTACAAACAATTGACGGGATAAAGAAAGTATTTCTGGAAAAAAATCAGGGAAAAGGTTTAGCAATTCAAGCTGGTTTAAAATTAGCTACTGGTGACATTATTGTTATCCAAGATGCCGATTTGGAATATAATCCCTTTGATTATTTAAAATTGATAAAACCTTTTTATAAATACGGAAAAAATATTGCTGTTTATGGTTCTCGCTTTAAGGGCGAAAGTAGATTTCTCTTTTTGAGTAAATTGGCAAATATTATTCTTAATTTTTTTACTAATCTTCTTTTTAGTAGCAAAATAAGTGATATGGAAACTTGCTATAAAATAATTCCACGAAAGATAATGTTGGCTTTAAACCTTAAAAGTAAAAGATTTGAGATTGAACCAGAGATAACTGCAAAATTATTAAAAAAGAAGATTAAAATTATTGAAGTACCAATTTCTTATAACGCTCGAAAAGAAGGGAAAAAAATAAAAGCTAAAGATGGTTTTTTAGCTTTATTCACTTTGTTATATTATCGGATTGCTTGATTTTATTAAAATTTTTGTTAAAATTTTAAACCTATGCTAAATTTCTTTGATACCCTAATTCTTATTCTTTATTTTGCAATTTTAGCCCTTATCTCTCTCTACGGAGTACATCGCTATTTTTTAATCTTTCTTTATTTAAAAGCTAAAAGGAAAAAAATAGAACCTCAGACTTATTTTTCCGAGCTCCCTAAGGTAACTATTCAATTACCAATTTATAATGAAAAATATGTTTGTGAACGGATTGTCCGGTCAGCTTGTGAAGTTTGTTATCCGAAAGACAAGTTAGAAATTCAAGTTTTAGACGATTCCACCGATGAGACTCAGGAAATTTTGAAATCTTTGGTAGCCGAATATCAACGGAAAGGGATAAATATAAAATATTTTCATCGGAATAAGCGGGAAGGTTATAAAGCCGGCGCTTTACAAGAAGGTTTGAAAGTTGCCGAAGGCGATTTTATTGCTATTTTCGATGCTGATTTTATAATTCCCAAAGATTTTCTATTAAAAACTATTCATTATTTTACTGACGAAAAAATTGCCTTAGTACAAGCCCGGTGGGGACATATTAATAAAAACTATTCTTTGCTAACTAAACTACAAGCAATATTATTAGACGGCCATTTTATAATTGAGCATATTGCCCGTTGCCATAATAACCTTTTTTTTAACTTTAACGGTACCGCGGGGATTTGGCGGAAAGAAGCTATTTTACAAGCGGGTGGTTGGGACGGTTCTACTTTAGCAGAAGATTTAGAAATCAGTTTAAGAGTTCAGCTTTTAGGTTGGCGATTTGTTTATTTGCCTGATTATGTGGTATATGCCGAATTACCTATTGATATAGTTGCTTTTAAAACCCAACAATATCGTTGGGCAAAAGGTGGTGTACAAACGGCTAAAAAGATGCTGGGAATGATTTTGAATTCCAAGCTTCCTTTTAAACAAAAATTAGAATCCTTTTTCCATTTAACTGCCAATTTTTCTTTTCCTTTGATTATTCTTTTAACCATTATTACTTTTCCGGCAGCTATTATTCGTTACGGAGTGGGTATTACCCATATCCTTATAGTTGATTTTCCTTTGTTTCTTTTTTCCGCTTTTTCCTTCTTTCTCTTTTATTTTATAACCCAAAAGGATAGTTCACCAAATTGGAGTTGGAAAAGGGATATGAAATACATCATTATGGCGATGTCGTTAGGAGTTTCTTTAGCAATTAATAATTCCCTTGGTGTCTTGGAAGCTCTTTTAAATTTCGGTTCGGAATTTATTCGCACGCCTAAATACGGAGTAACGGAAAAAGAAAAGATAATAAAAGAAGGTTACAAATTAAATTTAAAAAATTCGCTCTATTATTTAGAATTGGCATTCACTTTTTATTTGATAATCGGCATTTTGGCAGTTTTACTTAACCAAGTATATTTAACAATACCTTTTCTTTTGTTTTTTCCTTTTGGTTATTTATATTCAACATTTTTATCTTATTTACCAAAATTGAAAAATTTGGCTTTTTATTATTTACAAAGGAAATTGATTGCCGTTAATGAAATATTGCGACGTAATTAGTTGATTTTTTTGAAATTTTGATTAAAATATATAATAAATCCATGAAAGAAGATATCCCGAAGAATTAAAATTATAATTTTTACTACAATTAAAAAAGGGGGGAACAAATGGATATTGAAGAATTAAAAAAGAAAAAAGTCTCGGAATTACAAGAGATTGCCAAAGCCTTAGGTATTCCGGATGTGAGGGAAAAGAAGAAAGAAGAGTTGGTTTTATCTATTTTAGAAACCGAAGCCAAGCAAAAAGAAGGTGAAGAAGAGGAACGGTTAATTCCAGTAACTGGGGTTTTAGAGGTCTTAGATGAAGGTTTTGGTTTTCTTCGTTCACCGGAATATAGTTACTTAAAAAGTTCTAATGATATCTATGTTTCTCCCTCCCAGATTAAAAAATTTGGTTTAAAAACCGGTGATACCATTAAAGGCTACGCCCGACCCCCAAAGTTAAAAAATGGAGAAAAATATTATGCTTTATTAAAAATTGAAGAAGTCAATTTCCAACAGCCAGAAAAAATTATTGAAAGGATACCTTTTGAAGAGTTGACGCCTTTATATCCGAAAGAAAGAATCCATTTAGAGATACCTTCAAAAAATGATTTGTCATTAAGAGTAGTTGATTTATTCACACCGATTGGCAAGGGTCAAAGGGGATTAATTGTTTCTCCACCAAGAGCTGGAAAAACAGTATTATTACAAAAAATCGCCAATGCGATTGTGGAGAATCATCCGGAAATCTATTTAATTATTCTTTTAATTGACGAAAGACCCGAAGAAGTTACTGATATGGAGAGGTCGGTAAAAGCTGAAGTCATCAGTTCAACCTTTGATGAAGTGCCGGAAAGGCATGTAGAAGTGGCCGATATTGTTTTGGAAAAAGCTAAAAGATTGGTAGAATCAAAAAAGGATGTGGTGATATTATTGGATAGTTTAACCCGCTTAGCCAGAGCCCATAATTTGGTAGTGCCTCATTCGGGTAGAACCCTTTCTGGTGGTTTGGATTCTAATGCTTTGCAGAAACCAAAGAAATTTTTTGGTTCTGCAAGAAATATTGAAGAGGGGGGGAGTTTAACAATTATTGCTACGGCTTTGATTGAAACTGGTTCCCGAATGGACGAAGTAATTTTTGAAGAATTTAAAGGAACTGGTAATATGGAATTGGTTTTGGATAGAAAATTAGCTGATAGAAGAATTTTCCCAGCAATTGATTTACAACGGTCGGGAACAAGAAAAGAAGAATTGCTTTTAAGCGAATTTGAATTAAATAGAATTTGGATTTTAAGAAAGATGCTGGCAGAGATGACGCCAGTAGAAATGATGGAATTTATTTTAGATAAAATGAAATTGACCAAAACCAATCAAGAATTTTTAAAAGCCATGAGTGAAGGTTAAGGAGGTTAAAATGAAAAAAGGCATCCATCCCCAATATGGAGAATGTGTCATCACTTGTGCCTGTGGTAACACAATTATTACCCGTTCAACCAAACCAAAAATAAATGTGGAGATTTGTTCGCGCTGCCATCCCTTATATACCGGCAAACAAAAAATCGTTGACACCGCTGGTCGGGTAGAAAAGTATAAAAGAAAATATGCTAAAAAAACTAAAGAGGTAAAAGAAGATGAAAATAAATAAAAAAAAGATTGAAGAATTAAAAGAAAGACTTATTTCCTTAGGGAAATTTCTTTGAAGTTGACAAAAAAGAAAAAGAGTTAGCCATCCTTCAAAAAGAAATTACTAAACCCGAAGTTTTTTCCGATAGTAAAAAACTCCAAGAATTAAATCAAAAAATGAGTGTCTTAAAAAAAGAGGTTGACGATTATCTTGCTTTGAAGAAAGAGGTTTTAGATTTAGAAGAAATGGGTAAACTTTTTGACGATGACAGCCAGGAGGTTGAAGAGATAAATAAAGATATTATTTTAGTTGAGAAAAAATTAAAAGAATTAGAAATTGCTTCTCTTTTTAAAGAAGAGGTTGATAAAAAGGGAGCCATTTTGACTATCCATCCAGGTGCCGGAGGCGTAGAATCTTGTGATTGGGCAGGGATGTTATTAAGAATGTATTTAAAATTTTTTGAAAAGAAAAACTTCAAATATGAAATTCTTGAGTTAAAACCAAACGAAGAAGCCGGAATAAAAGAAGCGGTAATTGAGATTACTTCGTCTAACGCTTATGGTTATTTGAAATCAGAAATTGGGGTTCATCGGTTAGTAAGGATTTCACCTTTTGATGCTAATCAAAGGAGACATACTTCTTTTGCCTCGGTCTTTGTCTATCCCGAGATAGAAGATATTGAAGTAAAAATTGATGAGAAGGATTTGAAGATTGAAACCTTTCGGGCTTCTGGTCACGGTGGTCAGCATGTGAATAAAGTTTCAACTGCCGTAAGAATAACCCATATTCCCACTGGTATTACGGTTAGTTGCCAAAGCGAACGTTCCCAATATCTTAATAAAAGAAATGCTCTTAAGATTTTACAAGTTAAACTTTATAAATATTACGAAGAAAAAAAGAAAGAAGAATTAAAAAAATATGAAGAGAAAAAGACTGAAATTGCTTGGGGCTACCAAATCCGTTCTTATATCCTTTTTCCTTATCAATTAGTTAAAGACCACCGAACAAATTATGAACGAAGAGATGTGGAAGCAGTTTTAAATGGTGATATTGAAGATTTTATCTTTGCCTATTTGACTAAAAAATATCCCTCTTATTGACCCTACGGGTATTAATCTTTTTTCTCTATTATAAGTTATTGAAAATAAAGGACTTATTAATAAAAATGGACTCTTGACTTTTTTTAGATTTTGTTATATTTTTATGCATAAAAAATTAAAGAGGAAAAATGAAAAAGTTATTTATTTTATCTTTAATTACTTTATTTCCATTTTTAATTTTTAACCAAGAAGAACCAATATCCAAAAAGACCCATTATTATTTAAAAGAATGGATAAACGAAGAAGGACTTTTAGAAGCTTGTATATTAGAAGGTGATTCAATACCTCCGGAATCAATTCCAGAAGGATTTATAAAGGTTTCTGTAGAGGAATTACACGCAAAAGGATATTTAACTGGCGAAGAAGAACTACAATGGCTGGCAGAAAAAGGTGTATTTCCGGAGACTGTTTGGGTGGGTTCTGGGAGATGGGGTTGTTCTTGGGCCCACTGTTGGCGAGAAAACGGATTATTACAAGGGACAGGAGGGTCTTTGACCGAAACTCCTATAGAGGAAAAAATTCGTGTAAAAAATATATTAAGAAAGACAACTGCGAGAAGAACGAGTGAAAGAAGATCGAGACCTCAGTCAATCACGGGTCCGGGTAGAGTTGATGTACGCTGGCCATTGATACAGTGTTCCAAAACAATAATGAATTTTTACAAGTAGAAATCATAGGCACACATATTTGGAAAGCTGGGGAGCCTGATTCAATTGTTAGGAATACTTATGCTCGGGATTATGTAAGATGAAAAAATTTTGGTTAATTTTCTTTTCTTTTTCCTTTCTTTTTGCCTATGATACTTTATGGTTTAGAGTCTATGATACTGGAGAGTATGAAGATTCTTATGGAATAGGGATTGACCCGTGGGGAAATATAATCATTTGTGGGGAAAGAGGTTTTGGAATTTTGCTTATAAAATATTCTCCAGCAGGTGAAGTCATCTGGTCAAAAACTATTGAGGATGAAGATAGAGTTTGGGCACCTGATTTAGCGGTTGATAAAGAAGGGAATATTATTGCTGTCGGAGAATATTATCGGGGGCCCCAAGATTTTGGCGGTTATATAGTTAAATGTGATAATGAAGGTAATATCTTATGGTTTAGAAAATTTCCAATAAATGGAGGGTGTGTGTTTAATAGCGTAGTGTGTGACGATTCCAATAATATTTTTGTTGTCGGTTGGTACGAAGAAGAGAATAATATTAATATTATTTTAATTAAATATTCGCCACATGGTGAGACAATATGGGTAAAAAGATATGATTTGGGTGAGGAATTTGAAGCTATTACCGGTTTAATACGGGATAGAGAAGGAAATATTATTGGCACAGGCGCAATTGGCATCCTTATTCCTTCCATCTATGACTTATTAACTATAAAGTTTAATAAAAATGGAGAGATTGTTTGGATATCTCGAATAGATTTTAATGAAAATGATTGGGGAGAGGATGTAGCAATTGATTCGGCTAATAATATCTATATTTGTGGTTTTACTGGCAACTTTTCCCTTATCCATTCTTTTATTATTAAATATACTCCATATGGCGATACCCTTTGGAAAAGATTTTATGAAGATTATTATAGTCATGGTACTGCTGTGGCTATTGATAAATTAGGAGATATTTTGGTTGCTGGCTATGTAAAAGATATTCATAATATATCTAATACTCTTTTAATAAAATATTCTCCTTTTGGTGATACTATTTTTTCCAAATGGTATAATTTTAACTCTGATAGGGGGATGTGGGCTTGGAGAATGGTTTTGGTAAACGATTCTAACTATATTTATATCACTGGTAACTTTAATAATGGAAGGGATTGGGATATTTATCTAATGAAACTTACTTCTCAGCCGACAATTAAGGAAAAGGTTTCTCATAAGATTTTGTTCACTTTGGGAAAGGAAATAAAAGAGGTTTATGATATTACCGGAAAGAGAATAAAAGATTTAAAAAGGGTGAAAAAAGGGGTTTATTTCTTTAAATATAACAAGAATAAATACTTTAAAGGAAAGTTGTTTTAAAATAATTCTTTAATTATAATGCTAAAATATTATGCTTAAAAACGAGGCTAAAATAAAAAAGATATTAATTTTAATTTTCTTCTCTTTTTCCTTTCTTTTTGCCTATGATACTTTATGGTTTAGATTGGGTGATGCCGGATTTTCTCGGGGAGTAGAGATTGACCCGTTTGGGAATATAATTGTTTGCGGAGAGAGAAATTTTAATGTTTTACTACTTATTAAATATTCCCCATCGGGAGAAATCATCTGGTCAAGAATTATTCATCATGATGAAGACCTACTTTCTCTCCCTAGTTTGGCGGTTGATAAAGAAGGCAATATCATTATGGTGGCTGGGTATTTTCGATATCCTCCCGGTGAGTTTTGGGGTTATATAGTTAAATGTGATAATGAAGGTAATATCTTATGGTTTAGAGAATTTACAATAAATAGATGGTGTTGGTTTAGGAGTGTTGTGTGTGATGATTCCAATAATATCTTTCTTGCCGGTGTGTATGGAGAGGGAGAAGATGATAATATTGTTTTAATTAAATATTCACCAAATGGCGATTTAGTATGGACAAAAAGGTATGATTTTGGTGGGCTGCAAGAAGAGATGGCTGCTTTAATACAAGATAAAGAAGGAAATATAATTGGTGTAGGAGAAACTGGTGATGGCGAAATTTTTGACCTATTAACTGTGAAGTTTGATAAAAATGGAGATACTATTTGGGTATCTCGTATAGATTTTCAACCGGAAGATTGGGGAAAGGATGTAGCGATTGATTCATCTAATAATATTTATGTATGCGGTGATGTGTATGTATGGGGGTCGGTGGTTGATACTCTTTATTCTTTTGTTGTTAAATATAATCAAAATGGCGATACCCTGTGGACAAGATTTTATAAAAATCACGGTAGTTCGGCAATTTCTGTTGATAAATTGGGAAACGTCTTGGTTGCTGGTTTTACAAAAGAAAATGGAATATATTATACTCTTTTAATAAAATATTCTCCCTTTGGCGATACTATCTTTTCCCAATTGTTTAATTTTAGTCCTGATAGTGGAATGTGGCCAGATGATATGGCTTTGGTAAATGATTCTAATTATATTTATATAACCGGCACCTTTCATAGCGGAAGGAATTATAATATTTATCTAATGAAACTTCTTTATCAACCGGCAATTAAGGAAGAGGTTTCTTACAAAGTTTTATTCACTTCTGAAAAGAAAGCAAAAGAATTTTATGATATAACCGGAAAAAGGCTAAAAGATTTGAGAAGAATAAAAAAGGGAGTTTATTTCTTTAAAGATAAATACTTTAAAAAGGTTATTATTTTAAATTAACTTCTTTTTAAAATTATAATATAAGTGAACTCACATTATTAACGCTAACAATAAATTTATAAATAAAGCTAAAAAGACTAATTTAGAGTTAGAATTTAATGTTTTTAACTGTAAGATTTGAAAAGGTTTTAAAAATGAGGTAGAAAGGCGTCCCCTGAATGGTAGGGGTATTAGAAGGCATTTTATTTAAATATTGGTGACCAGGCTGGCGAAGTAGCATTTCCTAAATTTGTTATTTTTCTTTGATTACTCCCATCATAATGCATAGTATAAATTTCCCAATTACCAGTTCTATTAGAGGAAAAGACAATATGGAGACCATCAGGAGAGAAATAGGGGTCTTCATTATTACCTTCAAAAGTTAATTGTTTAGTAAAAGAACCATTAATATCCGTTAGAAAAATCTGATTTTTGTTATCTTTTGTTCTTGAGACATAAACAATTAAATCGCCCCTTGGTGACCAATTTGGTGAAGTGTTATAATTTCTTTCGTAGGTTAGCCTATTTAAATTTGTACCATCAATATTGATGGTGTAGATTTGAGGTGTTCCTGAACGGTCGGAGCAAAAAACAATCTCTCTTCCCGAAGGGCTGAAAGAAGGGGAGATAGCTATAGAACCAGCAAAAGTAATATTTTTAGGCAAACCACCGGCAACAGGAATTAAAGCTAAATTCATTCCACCATTAGTAGAAAAAGAAAAACAGAGGTGTTTATCATCGGGTGAAAAAGTTGGTGTCGCGGCCATTCCTTTTCCGCTATAAAAAAGTTTCGTAATTTTTTTATTAAGATCATAAAAGAAAATTTTTAAATTATTATTATCGTAAGCTGAATAAACAATTTTATCACCTTTTTTTGACCATTCAGGTGAAAGTTTTAATTTACCATCATTTGTTAATTTTTGAAAGTTATAACCGTCATAATCACAAAGGGCTAACTCTTTCCCTTTGTCAGTTTTTATTAAAAAAACAATTTTCGTTTGGCAGATACCATCGTTACCAGTTAAAATTTTTATTAAATCGTCACTTATTTTGTGGGCAAAACTTCTTACATTTGTTCCTGGTAGATATTCATATTCTTTTTTAGTGATCAATTTTTGAATATTTAATTCGTATAATCTTATTTTCAAAAATGGTCTTTTCTTTTTTGAATATAAATCACCGCAAATTAAAATATCAGCTGTGGTCTTTCGCCAATTTTTAAAATCAACTTTCTTTTCATCGGTAGAATAATTTTTACCCTCTTCTGGATAACAGATTTTAAAATATAAAGAAAAATCTAAGTCATTAGTAATTATCTCTTTAATCTCTTTAACAAAAGATGAATAATTACCGATCAACTCTTTTTCTATATTGAAGTCGGCAATCACTATGGGAATTTTTTTCTTAACTCCTTGGGTAGTAATTCTTGCCCAAATTTCTAACTCTCTTGATTGATTGAATAAAAATAATATAAGAAAAAACATTTTTAGGCTTTTTTTCTTCGGTATTGTTTTTCAATAAGAATAGGTTTTTCTTTTTCTAAAATTACTTCAGGAGTAATCACACATTCAGAAATATTTTTCATATTAGGCAGGTCAAACATTATATCTAACATAGTTTTTTCTAAAATACTTCTTAAAGCCCGGGCACCGGTTTTTTTCTTTAAAGCAAGTTCAGCAACAGTTTCTAAGGCTTCTTGAGTGAAAGTTAATTTTACTCCTTCCATTTCAAAGATTTTTTCGTATTGTTTAATAAGAGCATTTTTGGGTTTAGTTAAAATATCAATTAAGGCATTTTTATCTAAGGAATGTAAAGATGCAATCACCGGAAAACGGCTGATAAATTCGGGAATTAGACCGTATTTTATTAAATCTTCCGGTTCAACCATCGCCAACAATTCATCTACCGTTTTTTCTTTTTTGGAATAGATTTCGGCTTTAAAACCAATACTTTGTTGTTTAATCCTTGCTTCCACAATTTTTTCTAAACCCGAAAAAGCACCGCCAGCAATAAAAAGAATATTTCGGGTGTTAATTTGAATATAAGATTGCTCTGGATGTTTTCGGCCACCTTGAGGTGGTACGTTAGCAATTGTTCCTTCTAAAATTTTCAATAAGGCTTGCTGTACCCCTTCACCAGAGACATCACGCGTGATTGATGGTGAATCGCTTTTTCTACTTATTTTATCAATTTCATCAATGTAGACAATCCCAATTTCGGCTAAAGGAATATTATAATCAGCTGCTTGGATTAGTCTTAAAAGAATATTTTCCACATCTTCACCGACATAACCAGCTTCTGTTAAAGGAGTGGCATCGGAAATAGAGAAAGGTACTTTAAGAAACTTGGCTAAGGTTTCCGCGATTAATGTTTTACCAACACCGGTAGGACCAATTAATAAAATATTACTTTTTTCTATTTCGACATCAGTCTTATTGGCAATTATTCTTTTATAATGGTTATAAACCGCTACCGAAATTATCTTTTTTGCCTGTTCTTGCCCAACGATATATTCGTCTAAAAAGCTTTTAATTTCCGCCGGTGTTGGTAACTGCTTTAAAGTAAGAATACTATTGGTAATCTTTTCTTGGGATTTTAAAATATTATAGCAAATACGAATACAATCTTCACAAATATAGCCCTTTCTGCCCGCCACAACCTGTTTTAATACTGATTGGGGTCGGTCACAAAAGGAGCAACGGATTTCTTTCATTATTTTCTTTTAACAATTATTTCATCAATAATTCCGTATTCTTTTGCCTCTTCGGGCGACATAAAGAAATTTCTATCAGAATCTTTTTCAATTTTTTCTTTTGGTTGTCCCGTATGAATAGATAAAATAGTATTAAGACGGTCTTTTAATCGGGTTATCTCTTTTGCGTGGATGATAATATCCGTAGCTTGACCCGAGAGCCCATGGATTTCTGGTTGATGAATCATAATTCGGGAATTTGGTAGGGCGTATCTTTTCCCTTTAGTTCCAGCAGCTAACAACAAAGCAGCGATACTGGCGGCTAAACCCATACAAATAGTCACCACATTAGGCTTTATATATTGCATCGTATCATAAATTGCTAACCCGGAAGAGACGTAACCACCAGGGGAGTTGATATAAAGATAAATATCTTTATCCGGGTCTTCAGCTTCTAAAAATAGCAGTTGGGCAATAATTAAATTGGCAACATTATCATCTACTGGTGAACCTAAAAAAACAATTCTTTCTTTTAAAAGGCGCGAATAGATATCATAAGCCCTTTCACCCCGAGCGGTTTGTTCAATCACGATAGGTACATACATTTTTTACCTCCTTCAATCTTCAATAATATTCGCTTTTTCTAACAAGTATTTTAAAACCTTTTCTTCTAAAAGTATTCTTTTTAAATAATCGCTTCTCTTTAATAAATCTATCTTTTCTTTTTCTAAATTTTCAAATTGTTTTAGCTCTTCTTCAACTTCTTCTTCTTTTATTTCAATATTTTCCTTTTTAGCAATTTTTAATAAAATAGCACTCAATTTTGCTCTTCTTTCAGCCTCTTTTAAAAATTCCCTTTTTACCTCTTCCGATAGTTCTTCTTCTTTTTTATTTAAATTTTCTAAAAAAGATTGAAACTTTTCCGATACTAATGAAGGTGGTGGTTGAAAATCATGATTATTAATTAAATATTCAATGATTTCTTTTTTGTTATTTTCTTCAATTATTTTTTCCCTTTCTTCTTGGATTTCATTCTCGATCTCTTCTTTTAAAGCCTTTAAGCTTTCAAAACCCAAGGCTTTAGCAAATTCTTCGTTAATTTCCGGTAACTGTTGTTCTCTTACCGAACGAACAAAAATTTTATAAAGATAATTATCAACTTTTATTTCCAATTCCTTGCCCCTTTCAACACCGATAAGATTTTTGTTAATCTCCGGGTGATTTTTTTCGTCACCCAATTTTATTAAAAGGTTCTCCTTTTTTTCTAATAGTTTATTATCTTGGTCAAATAAAGAATAATCAATCAATAAAAAATCACCTTCTTTTGCGGGTCGATCTAATTCGCTATAAGTGGCGCATTTTTCTTGTAAAAACTTAACCCTTTTTTCAAACTCTTTATCAAAGCCAGTGGGATTTATTTTTTTAACAGGAATACCAAGATATTCTTTTAAAGGAAAATCAGGAATTACTTCTAAAAGAAGGGTGAATTTCAATTCCTTTTCCTCAGTAAGTTCGTACTCGGAAACTTTCGCGTTACCAACAACTTGCCAATCATTTTCCTTAATTAAATTTTCATAAGTTTCACTAATTAATTTTTCAATAACCAATTCATCAATACCTTTTTTCAATTTTTTATAAATAAGCTCTTTAGGTGCCTTACCGATACGAAAGCCCGGGATAGCGATTTTATCCTTATAAATTTCTAATATTTCATCAATCTTTTTTTCAACGATTTCTTTTTCAATCGTAATATTGGCCTCTTTGAGATATTCAGTTTTATTGGTTATTGTGATATTCAATTTTTAACTCCTTTTTATGCGAGGAGGGGGAGTCGAACCCCCACCCCTTACGGGACTGGATCCTAAATCCAGCGCGTCTGCCAATTCCGCCATCCTCGCTTCTAAATATTATAATTTAAATCATTTTTTAAATCAAGTTTAGGGGTAAGATAAGGTGGTACTTTTTCGTTAAATAATAATTATGGCTTTAAATTATAAGGGAGTTGTATAGGGTATGATATATCATTTACTTTATTTAAGAATTTATTAAAATTAGGTATGGAAATTTATGTGGGAACATCCGGTTGGTATTATGATTGGAATCTTGAAGGTAATTTTGAGTGGTATCTAAAAAATTCTAAGTTAAATGCTATTGAGTTAAATGCTTCCTTTTATCGTTTCCCTTTTCCTAACCAAGTAAAAAGTTGGGCAGCAAAGGGAAAAAGTTTAAGATGGGCAATAAAAGTTAACCGCATTATTACCCATCGTTTTAAATTGAATGAAAAAGCTTACCCTTATTATGAACGCTTTATCAAACTTTTTGAAATTATGGACAATTATATTGATTTTTATCTCTTTCAATTACCGCCCAATTTTTCGCCAAAGATGATTGGCAAATTGAATAGATTTGTTGATTATACTAATTTAAAAGAAAGGTTTGCCTTAGAAGTAAGAAATGAGAAGTGGTTTAAAGAAGAATATTACGGGTGGGCAAAAAATAAAAAAATCACATGGGTTTCTATTGATGCGCCAGATTTTGGAGAGATAATTGTAAAAACAAATGAATATATTTATTTAAGATTTCACGGGAAAATTGTTTGGTATTCCTATGATTATTCAAAAAGGGAGTTAGAAACTATTGCGGAAAAAGTGATAGAGAAAAAGCCAAAGAAAGTTTATGCCTTTTTTAACAATAACCACGCGATGTTAAAAAATGCCCAATTATTTTATAAGATTTTAAAGAATTATGAAAAAGTTTAAAGAATATTTTAATTATTTAAAAGCAATAATTAAAAATAGTTATTCTCCTTATTCCCATTTTAAAGTCGCTACCCTTTTGGTGACTAAGAATAATAAAGTTTATTCCGGTGTGAATATTGAAAATGTTTCTTTCTCTTTAACAATCTGTGCCGAAAGGGTGGCTATCTTTAAAGCGATAAGCGAAGGCGAAAAAGATTTTAAAATTTTATTTATTTATACTCCTACCCTAAATTTTACCTACCCTTGTGGTGCCTGTCTTCAGGTTTTAAAAGAGTTTAATAAAGATTTAGAGATAATTTTAATAAATAAAAAAGGAAAGATAAAAAAAGAAAGATTAAAGAACTTAATTAAAAATTTTAGCCCGCCCTCTTTAAAAAGAAAAGGTTGAGGGCGGGCTTCCTTTTATTTTATTTAGTGATTATTAGTTTGTAATTCTTCTTTTCTTTTTCGTTTAAGAATTTGATAAAGTAGATGCCAGCTTTTAAATCCTTTTTTATATTTTTATTTTCTTTATCTTTAATGAAAAATTTCTTTATTAATTGGCCATTGAGGTTATAAATCTCACAAAGTCCTTCGCCAGTCGGTAAGTTATAGAGGGTCTTTTTAATATAGTGGTATTTTTCTTCCGCAATATTTAAATATGGTGGATAATAAAAGATGATAGAGACTGAATCATCAACAATATGATGTGGTGGTTGACCATTATAAAGATATTGATGATACCAACGGTTTGCACCGTATCTTCCTTGGATACCTACGGTGCTTGAGTTTAATGTTCCGGTCATCGTAAGATAACTGTATCTGATTACTGAATTACGATAAAGAATTATTTCAAAAGTTTCTAATTCGTTAGGAGCATTATACCTGGGAACATTTACCCAAGCAAAGACAACAAAGTTTCCATTTGGGTCATTATATTGATAAACTGTACCCGTTGTCCTTAAATCTAAATCATCCCACCAACCAGCAATATGATTTCTAATTGTTGTTGGAAATTGGGTATTGGAGAAACTAGTTGAGGCGGAATCAGATAAAAAGCCATTGGTACACACATACAAATTGGTCAAATTCTGGTCATAGTATCTAAAAGTAAAAGGTAAAGTTACTTGGACATAGCCATCATCAGCATTAGGATACCAGCCGGTTAGTGGTGTTCCGGAAGTTGGGTCAATCCAAATAAAAGAAACAGTATCACCTTCTTCTTGAGTTGATTCATAGATATAACCAAAACCATCTGGGTCACTACCAGTTCTTGCCACTACCCTTGTTCTGATTGTATCGTTAGCCGGATTTTCATCCTCAGGTAAATAAGTATAAACGGTAAATTTATATATTTTTCCAGCAGTTGGGATAATTCTACCAAATTCAATTGCTAATGTCTCTCGAACAGCCAAGGTGATAGTAGTATCTTTTTGGATTAAAAGGGTATCACCAATAGAATCGTAAACTAAACAAGTAGTTGTGAAAGTTTCTGGATTAAGACCAAAATTTTTAACAACACCAATAAAAGGTGTTTCCCGATTTGGTGGAGTTCTTAAAGCGGGGGATACTCTAACAATACCAACATCGTGGTTATATTGTCTTAAATCTAAGCCTTCGTGGACATTTGTATAAGCACTACCAGTATAACCACCGGCAACATAAAGAATTCCTTGGGGGTCAACAGCAATTCCATAAACATTGGAAACTGCTGTTGGTTTATTTGCCCATTGTGACCAAGTATTTGTTCTTGGATTATAAGAACGGGTTTCCGCAAGCACTCCAGTTGAACCATTTCCACCCACTAAGAAAAGTTCATCACCATAAACACCACAAATTGTCCGATATCTTATTTCTCCCGGGCAAGAAGGACCGGTTGTCCAGGTAATCTGGGTTGGATTTTCTGGATTAATTGTGCCAATAAGGGTAATATTGGTTGCGCCAGCTGATTGATAGCCAGTAGAGACAACAATGGTATCGCCGATAATTCCTGCTCCCGGTGTTCCCATTGGTTGGGGCATCGGTGTGCAGGTTGACCAACTGTTAGTGAACGGATTATAAAGATAAACTGAAGAAATTGGTGGCGAATTGGTGTGCCAATTTCCACCACCAATAACATAGATTAAAGAATCTCGCCAAACACCGATACCAAAATCATGGTTACCAATAGGCATCGGAGCACCTGTGGACCAGCTATCATTTGCTGGGTCGTAGATTTCCACCACATTCAAACCGGTACCAAAAGTTTGGCAACCACCAATTACATAGATTTTTCCCGTTTTTCCTACATAGGCAGCCCGACCGATTGCTCGAGCAGTAGGCATTGGTGCCTTTTCTTGCCAAGCATTAGTTCTCACATCATATTCCAATGTGATATTTTGAGCTGCACCACCGGGAACCTGAAAACCACCAAAGGAATACCATTTTTTTTCACCATTTACCACGCAGAAAGCGGTCATTTGATGGGCACGGGTAGTTGGTAAAGAGGCAAAAGTGAGCCATTCATTATAATCGGTAAAAGGCTTTTTGATCTCTTTTAAATTGGTGAAGGGAGCATAATCAGGATTTAAATGATAAGAAAAAAGGAAAATAGGTATAAAGAAAAAAATCATAAAGATTTTTTTTAGCATATTCACCTCCTTATTAATTTATTGTGAAATTATTTTAAAAATAAATTTGAAAAAGTCAATAATAAAGATATTGATTTTTTAAATATATTTTATTAAAATAATCCAACCATGAATTATCTTTTAATTTTATTTAAAGGTAGAAAATTTATTTTTGGGAATGTTATAATAATAACCCTTTTTTCACTATTTTTGTCATTTGTTTTACCAAAGAAATATAAAGCGATTGGTCAAATTTTACCACCACCCGATGAACCTACTATTTATAGCCTTTCCCAAGTTTTACCCGGTGCTTCATCAACCCAAAGATTAATGTTACGTAGTTGGAATATTAGTGATATTTTGATAGCTATTTTAAAAAGTCGAACAATTAAAGAATATGTTCTTAATAATACCCAATTTCCAAAGTTTTATAAATTTAAAAAAACAGAAGATGCTTTAAATTTTTTAGAAAAAATAACCAAAATTACCCAAAGTGAAGAGATGGTTATAAAAATCTCGGTAGAAGTGAAAAATAAAAATTTGGCGGCTGAGATGGTAAATGCTTATATTGCTGCTTTGGATAATTTTCTAAAAGAGTCAATGATGAGTCGGGGGAAATATTTAAGGATATTTTTAGAAAGTCAGTTAAAGAAAGTAGAAAACGAATTAGCCATAGCCCGGGAGTCATTAAAAGTTTTTCAAGAAAGACATAAATTACCCGAATTGGAAGAAGGCATTAAATCGGTATTGGATGCTTATGCCCAACTAAAATCCCAATTGATAGTAAAAGAGGCTGAGCTGGAGATGATAAAGGATATTTCTTCACCTAATAATCCTTATTATCAAGATTTATTGGCAGAGGTAAAAAAATTTCGGGAAAAATTAGGCGAAATAGAGAAAGGTGGTGGTTTAGGTGGTTTTGGACCCGGTTTTGGAACACCCTTTAAAAAATTGCCAGCGGTTGCTAGTGAGTATATAAAAAGATATCAAGAATGGAAGTTAAAAAGCGAAATCTTGCTTTTATTGCAACAACAGTATGAACAAGCAAAACTAACCGAAGC
>Ga0185307_1000515_pt1 | contig 24105 bp, 20 predicted proteins | sample LHCtaG_FD_128010 | JGI IMG/M metagenome (GOLD analysis project Ga0185307, IMG submission 128010) | Hot spring microbial communities from Little Hot Creek, USA to study Microbial Dark Matter (Phase II) - LHC4sed_matched (SPADES... | ecosystem: Environmental > Aquatic > Thermal springs > Hot... | reverse complement strand
AGCTCTGTAAACTTAAGCTTTAAGACTTACCTCAAAGTTGACTGTTAATTAGAATTATCCAAATAGCTAATGAGGAATATTTGTCTAGTTAAAATCTGGAAGCTTTAAGATAGCTCATGCTTTTAAGCTAAAATTTACGTTATCCATCAACATCTAAGAGTTAAACTTTAGATCTTCTTGTCAGGTTTCAGTAAGAAAGGGAATTCGGTAGGGAATCATCAAGGAGAATAGTTAAGTAGGGTTTTACAACTCGAAGATTTAGGTTTAAATTCATAAAATACTAGGAATTAGCTATAAATATATTTTAATCTACTAAATGATGATATGGGAACATGATTGGAGTTGTGTTTACTAATTCATATGATTATATGAGTTTTATGATATATATTTTGATAGATCTATTGGTTTATGTTTTTGCTTTCTAAATTTCTCACTTTTTTCTTCAATGGGTATTGTAGCATCTATGCCTGCTTTTGCTGTTATTGGTTTTTCCCCCGGTATATGTTTTGCTGATGGATCAAGCGATGATCCTCTCTGATTGGTGTATATGTATATGTCCTTATCTGCTTGAACTCTTGTAGCTATTGCCCATTCAACTTCATTAGGATCGTAAACATCTACATCCTCATCCACCACTATGCAGTGTTTTAGTGATTTATGTGCTTTGAATGCTGCTTCTATAGCTTTTATAGGATCATCATCATACTCCTTCTTTATCTGTATTACTGCATGTAGCCATGAACATCCTCCAGGAGTCATTAAAACATTTATGCATTTACATACCTTACTTACTTCACTATATATTACTGGCTCCATAGGCATACCCATCAGTATTTTATGCTCACTCTTACCTGGAATTAGTGCTTGGTATATTGGATTCCTCCTATGAGTTATCTTCTTTACCTCTATTACTGGCTGTTCACGCTCTATATCATACGTTTCAGTTATATCTAGAAATGGGCCTTCAGAAGCCTTCTCCCCAGTTATTCTACCCTCCAATACTATTTCCGTTTCTGCCGGGACTTCAATATCAACTGTTTTACATTTTACTAGTGGTGTTGGGCTTAAAGCATTAGCCATGCTTAACTCATCAACTCCATGGGGTAGTGAAGTAGCTGCAGATATTAGCACCTGTATTGGAGCTCCAATACATATAGCTACATCAGCCTCCCCACCGGACTTCTTCAGTATAGTGTCAGCCCCTCTTCCCTCAACTATTCTAGCAGCAAACCTCCTTTCATCAAGTAGCAGCAGCCTATGAAATGATGAATTTCTAATACCGGTTTCAGGATCCTTCAATATACATACAGCACTAGTAACATATCTTCCACGGTCTCCAGGCATATGTTTCAATATTGGAAGAAGTCTTAGGTTAACGTTTCCATCATCCACCTCTTGACATAATCCATTATTTAAAACCTCAGGCTTCCTTAAATTGTTCATTGCCCAGCTAAGCCTATGAATTATCTTCTCCTTCTCAACTCCTAAAGCTTTAGCTACAAGCTCTCTTGACGATAATATATTTCCAACTAAGGGTATTTTCGACTCCCTTATTTTCTCGAAGTAAACAGGCTTCCCATCCAGTGCTGCAAGTATACTTGCAGCTTCATACTCTACAGATACCTCCCTACTTATTCTTACTAGATTACCTTCAGATTCAAGCTTTGATATAAAAGCTCTCAAATTCATAACCTACAAAACACCTAACTCCCCTATATGTTTAATTCCGCTATTCAAACGTATCGTGTTAAGGGATTAATTAAGCCGTTGTAAACTAAATTAGGATAGTCAAGTTAGTAAAGATTGGTTGATTAACTACTTTAAACGTGAACAGGTATAGTTTACTATACCTCCACTTTCCAGTATATCCATTACCATTTTGGAATACCACCTAAATCTTAATATTTCACCTTTCACATATACATCAGCTATGTTTAACTCTACAAGCTCAACTAGTATGTTTACATTCAGGTCAATTACTGATAATCCAATATTGATGGAGTTTCTATAGGATATTTCTGCAAATAATTTACTGAATGATTCACCGTAAACTTTCTAGGCTCTTATGGATGTAGCTTCAACACTGCTTGAAGGAGTTAAATGGTCAAGCAACTATCACTAGCTTAGATCAAGGATCTCATACTTATTAACCCCTATCTTCTCCATAACTTAATGTTAATGAGTCTGAAAGATCGTAAACATAAATAGATCAATACTTACCTCAGCAATATCCAAGGTGAAACCACTTCAAGATCTGAAGCTTCCACAATTATCTTTCAGAAGGGGTCATATCCATACTCAATCAGCTCCCTAACTCTTTCAGTAACTGCATGGGAAAGCTGGCTGGTACTGCTTAAGCCTCCAAGATCTGGAGTTAGTGTTTTACCCTTAGCTAAAACGTCTTCAACAGCTTTAGCTATAATTCTCGATGCATTAAGACATTTTAAATCCTTAAATCTATCGTAAAGCCATCTAAACATCATGGAGGATGAAAGTATTGCTGCTACTGGGTTTGCAATACCTTTCCCAGCAATATCTAACTCTACTCCATGTAGAGGTTCAAATACAGCATAGTTATCACCAATATTTGCTGATGGCGATAGGTTTAAGCCACCAGCAACTTGGGATACTTCATTTGATAATATATCGCCAAACATGTTTGTTGTAACTATAACGTCGAAGCTTTGAGGATTCCTTATAAGATTCATAGCACAAGTATCAGCATACTGCTCCTCATAAGCTACATTGGGATACATTTTAGATACTTCCCTACATGCTTTCGCAAACAATCCACATGTAATTTTTAAAACGTTAGCTTTATGAACAGCTGTAACCCTACGTCTACGTGTTAAAGCCTGCTTGAAGGCAGCTTCAGCAATTTTCCTAGAAGTATCCTCACTTATCACTCTTAAACCTATAGCTGTGCTACCAGTTATAAATTCAAAACCCCTATATAGGTCTTCAGCATTCTCCATTACCATAACTAGATCTACATCACTTCTTAAACATGGAGTATTAGGATATGATTTTACAGGTCTAAGATTAATGTATAGGTTAAGTATTTGTTTAAGCTTAGCAGTAACTTCAGCTGCTGACTCCCCTAAGGGTCCTTTAAGACATGCATGTGTAGATTTAATAGCTTCAACAGAGTCTTCAGGAAGTGGAATACCATACTTCTTAGCAGCATAGTCACCTCCATCAACAAAAATCTTCTCAATACTTATTTGAAGAAGATCCTCAATAGCTTCAATAACAGGTATTACTGCATCTATAACTTCAGGACCTACACCATCCCCCTTCATTAGGGCAATTCTATACATTACCTAAAACCTCCCTGAAAATGCTATCTAGGTCCTCCTCGAGCAGAGCCTTCCTATCAATACCTAAAGCCTTAACGGTTTTTAAAACCTCATCTATAATGGATTTTGAAACATCTCCATAACGTGTCTTAATGAAGTGTTCAACACCATGCCTACCTGAATGCTTACCGAAGAATATACGTCTCCTCTGCCCTATAGCTTCAGGCTTTAGAGGCTCATAGCATAGTGGATTCTCTATAACTCCATGAACATGAATTCCGGATTCATGTGCGAAAGCATTTCTTCCTGTAAGTGGATAGTTTGGAGGAAGCTTCACCCCACTAATATCCTGAACTATTCTTGATGTTTCAGCTATTCTCTCAAATCTTAGGTTAACATTAAAGCCGTAAATAAACTTTAATGCACATACAGTCTGCTCAAGACACGCATTACCAGCTCTCTCCCCAAGGCCATTAATAGTTACATGAATCTGGGAGGCGCCGCCAAGAACTCCAGCGATAGTGTTTGATGTAGCTAATCCAAAATCGTTATGGCAATGTACAGATATAGGAGTGTTGATGTTTTCCTTAAGCTTAGAGATAAGCTTAAACATTAGCTCAGGTGTAAATACACCTACAGTATCAGGAACATTAACTACGTCAACATGAGCATCGGAAACAGAGCTGTAAAACCTTAGAAGCCTGTTAAGGCTTGTTCTAGTAGCATCCTCACATGAAAACTCGCATTTTAATCCATGAGCCTTAACGTACTCAACAGCCTTTACAGCGTTTTCTAAAGCCTTAAACTCATCAATCTTCAACTTATACCTTAAATGAATATCTGAGGTACCTATGAAGACATGTACTCTATCAACATCACATCTTAAACAAGCATCAATATCCCTAATATCACATCTCGCTAACCCGCAGACTTCAGCTCTTAAACCCTCACTAGCTATAAGTTTAGTGGCTTCCTCCTCATCCCTCCAGCTTGCCGGGAAACCGGCTTCAATAACATTAACGCCGAGATCGTCAAGAAGCCTAGCTATCGTAATCTTATCCTCAACACTAAAACATACACCGGGAGTTTGCTCTCCATCTCTTAACGTTGTATCAAAAACAATAATGTCCCTATCTATATTGTTTACTTCATAATTAAACAATTCTTTAAATAGACTTATCCAAGTTGGTGCATAACAACACCTACAGCTAGAAAGCTGAGCACTTAATAAGGATACTGTGCAAAATTCCCTACATAAAGTTAGCTAGGAACATGTAGCCTAGATTTGTAGAGTTATTATTTAAACCATCTTATATTAGCTTTAAGGTATTGTTGAAGACTGAAATGTTGAGAGGAGTAATGTTCATGATGAGGCTAAAAACCATATTTAGAGCTTGGAGGATGTGGAGCTTTACCTAGCTTTGTAAGGTATTAAGCAGCTTTCTAGAGGATTTAAAGAAAGTTTAAGTAGAATTGCTGCAAATAATCTATTAACTCAAAGTTTACAATATCAAACAGCTTCAAAGAGAGTTAAAATATGGGTTTAATGAATTGCTGGTTACTGCTCTAAAAAAGCAGCAAAAACCTCTACTAAGCGTCCTGAACATTCACAGTGCACACCTCCAATCTTCTCTATTTCAATTCTTGAAAAATGTTTGAGAGCCATTTTGCTGATGTTTTCCAGCTCAAATCCTAAATGAACATCCCCCATCTCCACCCTAAACTCTTCAAAATTATGCTTACATAGATCTACAATAACAGCTTTTCCCCCGCCCTTCAGGATCTCTTTAATACTTCTAAAAACCTTCTCAGGATCAATACTGTGGTGAAGCATCAATGTTGAAAATACTGCATCGAATTTGTATGGAATATCGAAGTATTTCCTTGCTTCCTCTACACTACCCCTTATGTTTTCAGCTATACCTACAAAAAGCGTTACTTCAACATTCTTCTTTTCTAAAGATATAAGCATGGCTGGAGCTGCATCCATAGCGTAAAAGCGTGCCTTCGGCAATATTTGACGGACTCTATTATACAGTCTAACAGTAAAAAAGCCAGTACCAGCACCAACATCTAAAACTTTTGCGTTTACTGGAATTCTTGGAGGTATGAGTAAAAACTCATAAATAGCATTAACTATTTGGTTTACTCCGTTTTCCCCAAGATAGCTTAGGACTATTCCATCTCTTTCTTCAGCCTCCCTAGATGTGAAATATTCAACCTCCCTTGCTAATAATTCCGGATTGGGAGCACCCAGCTTCCTGAAAAGCTGTTCAAGCTGCAAATTCTGAACATAATTCTTAAAGGACGTAATGCTTAATCCCATAACAACACAGCCTACTTCCACAATATTTAAATTTTACTGAAATTCTGCTTGTGAATTAACTATGTTCTAAATAAAGAGCTTCCATTTAGTTTATATTAGGTATTTTGGAATTGATAGCTAGTACGTTCAGATATGGTGGAAATTAAGCTATAAATCAAGGTCTAAAGTAAGCATTATTTCTATGTTGGGCAGTATTCATTAATTAAGATTGTTAGGAGCGTAGTGTAAGTATTGTAGCTAATGCAGCTAAAGCGAAAACCGTTAAAACCATATATGAATAATTTAATCCATAAATTGTAGCTATATATCCAGCTATAAAAGCTGAGATGGAGCTTAAGCCGAAAGTCATGAAGAAAACCAATCCGTAAACACCACCCATGCCGGAGCCTCTAAACATCCTACCGATAAGGCTTGTAAATGCTGGCTGATGCCCATAGTAGAATAGACCATAAACCACAATAGCCATAATAGCTACTGAAGCCCCTGGAAAAATCTGTAGGGCTATTAGGCTTAAAACAACACCAATCTTAGCAGCAACCAACATCCTTCTATCACCAAGAACATCTGCAAATCTTCCAGTTAGGATTTGGCCAATCATACCGCTAAAAAGAACAATTGATAAAGCAACACCAGCTAAAACCTCTGTAAATCCTTTCAACTCCTTTAAATATGTTGGAAGATAAAGCTCAACACCTCTAAAGTAGAGACCAACAAAAACAGTAAATATAGCTATTTTAAGCAGGACTGAACGTTTAACACCACCTAATACACTATCTGTTTTCAATGTGGGCTTCAGGCTTGGGGTCTTAATAAAGTATATTGATGTAAGTATTGATACTAATCCAAGAACTATAAATGGTATACGCCAGTCAAAAGCTAAAGCTAAAACTATAGCTATGGTTGGAATAATGATTTGGCCAAGACTTCCTAAAGCTCCATGAACACCCATAGCGCTAGCCTGAGCATTACTAAACACGTAGGCTAGTAGTGTATTTGATGCTGGATGGTAGAAGCTAGCCCAAAAAGATATGAGGATGAAGGATATTGAGAAGAAAAGTAGGGACTTCTGAAACAAGAGTATAAGAGAGCTTAAACCCGATAGTAGAAGTGTAGCAGCAATAACACTGGGAACACTGGCTTTATCCGATAATTTACCTCCGAGAAGAGCTCCAAATCCATACATGAAGTAAGCTATAGTAGCTACTAGCCCAACATCGCTTAAAGATACGTTAAACTCCCTAACCATAAGAGGCACAAGAGGAGGTAGAGCAATATGGAATGAATGATTTAATGTATGAGCTAAACCTAAAACAGCAAGCAAAACCTTCTTACTAAGCCTCATAGTACTCTACATTAAAGGCAATATATAAACATTATTCAAACAATAGCTTAACCAGTATGCTAACTTCATTATTTAAGTTGATAAACTATATCTATTACGTTTCTACTACTAGTGCTCTTCATCATTACAACATCATCATCATATGCGTGTAAAATTCTTAATAACTTATCCGCAACAGTCCATGAAGTTAGATGTTTAAGCTCACTCCATGTAAGAACCTTGTAGCCTCTGCTTCTAAACATTTTCTGCACTCTTTCGTTTTCAAGCTTTGTTGAAGCTGTAATTACATCTACTTTACGTAAGAGATCGTTTTCAGCCTCGCTAAGCAGCTGCCCACCAATCCCCATACCCTGATAGGATGATGCAACAGCCATATAGTATAGTATACCTAGCCTAATATTTAGCTTTACAGTATAGTACATTATGAAGCCAACAACCTTACTACTTACTTTAGCTACGAGAGTTCTAGAGTTACCTAACGACTTCGCAACGAAGAAGCTGTGGAATGGGCCAAGTACGTTTTCAGCTATTCTAATAACATCATCCCTTTCACAGCTACCCATAGTCTTAATAGATACCGGTAGATACATCAACAATCCCTACTAGCCTCCAGCAATAAATCTTCAACCTCCTGAATACCTATTTTAAATGCTTCCCTAGCTGAGTGAAGAGTAGCTTCAAGAAGCTGTTTAATCCATGGTCTACCTAGATTAATTATGTTAACTAGTTGAGAGACATCAATAGATGGTAGATGTTTCTCCTCACCAGGTATTATGTATGGTTTAACTTGGCTTAGTATCTTAATAGCTTCATAAGTATTGCTTGAGATTAGGTTTATGGAGTGCTCGATAGCTTTAACATCATTAGCTATGAGAAGCTGGGGGCAAAGTATTGTTTTAAATGGTCCAACATCAAGTTTATAGTTACCTATAAATACCGCCTTATGTAGATTCATATTTACAGCTCTAAACGACTTCCATGAGCTCAACCTATCAGCAATACTGCTTAAACAATTATCACCGGCAATGCTTAACACTCTCCTCAACTCCGCTTTATAGGTATGATAATCTAGGGAGTCTACCCCATATATAGCTACTCTACTAACAGTTTCGTAGATGATATTTACTGTATCCATTACAGCCCTCCAATCCACTACATCAATAACATCAGCATCAGTATGGTAATATTCTAGTATTCTAGGTAGTGAATGTATTGTTATAGCTGGAATACCGAGTGAGCTGAAGCTATAGCTATCACAGTATGAGTTGTCAAGCTCAAGCTCATACTTAACCTTTAAGCTATCAGCTACTCTGGAGACTAATCCCCTAATCTCAGGGGTACCGGCTAGTATTAATGGATAGCTGGTGAATACATCAGCATTAACAACAGCAATAACATTGTTAAGCCCATTACTCCTCTTGATGTTTTCAACATAGTATCTTGAGCCGTAAGCCCAGTACCAAGCCTGAAAACCTGGCGCCCCAAACTCCTCTGCTGTAAAGCTTACAAGCTTAATAGTGTATGTTATTCTCGTATTCCTCAGCTTCTCCCCAACCTCACGAAGCAGGTATAGACTAGTAAGATTATCAGAAACTCCTGTTAGCCAATGGTCATGATGCCCACAAACGATAACGTAATCCTCCCTAGATCCTGGAACTATAGCCTCCACATTGTATCCGGTTGATCTTGAAATATAGGATCTAGATACTAGACTGGCCTTAACTAAGCCTTCCCTAATTAGGTTCAGGATTTTAAAGCCGTCCTCCTGCCTAATGTGAACACATGGTATTGGTGGTGGGGGACAAGGCTTCCTACGGAAATCCCAAACACTACCAACAACCACCCTTCTAAACCTTCCAGGAGCATTATCGTAAACTATAACTGCTTCCGCTCCAAAATCATAAGCTCTTAAATAAACTGTTTTAAGCTCATCAGGATCCTGGGGGAGCTCACATAGAACAATAGAGTTGCTAACATCCGGCCATCTTAAACCTAAAGAATCCTTAACGTAAACAATTCTACCATCAACACTTGATGAAAGCGTTGGCGGTGTTGTAAGAGCATTAAATTCAAAGCCGCCAATACGTACTGTAGCTCCAAGATCACACCATAAATCTACAGGTACCTCCATAACCCTAACATCTAGATCAATACTTGAAAACATACTCTTAACAATATCTACAATTCTACGCTCAGCATCAGAACCACTAACAACCTCACCTACGGATGCCAGCATCCTTAAAGTATTAGTCAGCCCACTCATCCATTAATACATAGAAATGAGGATTTAAATCTATGTCTTAAATCTTCTGGAGGGAGTTATATGCCCCCTACTTGTCTGTACAATAACGTTTACTAACCCCTGATCTTCAAGCATCTTCTTCACCTTAACCATCTCCCCTACGGAAGGTCTCTCTATACCCCTCCTCCTAAACACTGGGAAATAATCTAGCACAGTAACTTGAAGAGTTGGATCTATAGAGTATATTTTAGCACCTATCTCGGTAAGCTCATCAACAGTCATCCATTCCTTATTGTAAGCTACTCCAACACCAACATATACTCTACCACTATACCTATCAGCTAAATACTCTAAAGCTCTCCAAGAGTTTTTAAGATATTTTTCAGCTAGATCCCTGCTTCTTATACCTGTTATCTCCACATATGTATTCAGCCTTAAAGCTTTAGGCTCAACACCTATATTATTACAGCCAGCCTCAACAAGCTCATCTATGTAGCTTGGAGTTAATACCGTACCGTTACTATCAAGATGAAGCCTCCTACCTGGATTTAGCCTCCTCAACTCCCTAAAGAAATCCAGCAGCCACCTCCTATTCAACGTCGGCTCACCACCACTTATAGCTAACCCCCTAGTACCGTACTTCTGTGAGCATAGGGTTAAAGCCTCAGCAGCCTCCCTAGGTGTTAAGGCCTTAGATACATTATCATATGTTACGGTGTAGTTTTGACATTGGGGGCAACGTAGATTACATCCTGCAACCCATACTGCTGCTTCAACGTAGTGAACTCCATCAACCTCCCACCATGGAGTAGCTTTACCCCCAACAATATGGGGGCTAGGGCCGTGAACAATTCTTCTAGGAGTGGTAAATCCTACATCTGTCTCAACAATTACACCATCCCCAACAGGAGTTATACAGCTTCTCTCAGGCTCCCCATTCACCAAAACCATACATGCCCAACATCCACCTGTCCTACAGGCTGAATCCTCAAATTCTAAGCTTCTAATCCCTACAAGCTCCAACGCTTTAGCTATAGTTATGCTTGATGGAACACGATACTTAACACCATCAATAGTAACTTCAACCTCCCCACTAATCTCAGCCTCAACAAGCCTCCTAGCCTCATAGGGGCAGGCGTAGTAACATGCAAGGCATCCACTACATTTAGGAGTTGAGAAACATTTTGAAACCATACTGCAAAAACCACACCTCCTACACTTACCAGAATCCACAGTTACAGTAAAATGCTTAAACATCAATACTTCTACAATTAAGCAACTTAAATATTTAAATGAACAGGTAAACAATATTTAGCAAGCCATATTTAACCTGAAATTATGATTAATCATGCAGTATCTTAGAAACAACCAAATCTAGTATGGCTTTATGGATACTACTGGATATAGCTAGTATAGGTACTGGGCAATAATTATGGATGAGAAGGCTAGAATTATAGCGGCTGGAATAACGTATGGATATATGTCTGTTAGCCTGGTTCTGTAGTATTCGCATGACAGTATAAAGCATAGATGGAGGGGTGAGGCTATATAGCCTAGGGTTGCACCAGTATAGAGAACAGCTATACTAGCTGGTGTTAGAATACTCATTGACTGAGCTATAGGGATGGATAAACCAGCAGATGTTAATGGGGAGCCGGTTATAAAACCAATTATTAATGGAAGAACTAATACAATAACGTGTTTAGAGAAATAAGTAGAGTTTAAAATTTCAGCTATTGATTTGGAGACGTTAACCGAGCATATTGTAAGGCTAAACACCATTAATCCTAATGTAGCTAAAATAAAGTTTTGAATTCTACTTTTAAAAAGAACATGTTTAAAATCATCTAGAGTACATTTCCCAATAATTATTGAAGCAATAATACCTGCTAAAACAGGCAGGTATTTAGGGATATTAAGTAGGAAAGTTAAGAGAACTACGATGAGGATTGGTGAAATATTTACTAGAAGACTTCTAAGCAAATACTTATCCCTACCTATTCTAAATCCCTTAACCCTCCTTACTGAAAATACATAGCCTAACACTACAGAAATAATAAACATTGGGAATGTATGCATGATAATAGTCGAGATCGAAATACCTGTTAATCCTGAAATCATAATTATAACAGGTGTTAAAGGATATATGAAGAAGACAACATGTCTAAACCATAGATTAATAAATGTCTTCATCCTAGAATCAACATCAACCTGACTACCAGCAGCATCCACTATTGGGGCTGAAAACAGAGCACCACCATATGTTGGAAGCATACCTAGAAGAGCTGGACCAACCATCATGACAAGCCTAACATCGCTTAAAACACCTTCAAGCCCCTCCATAAGTCTATCAGTAATATTAAGTTTCTGCATAAGAAAGCCTAAAACAGTAATAAATGTAACAGTTAAAGTAACCTCAACAGTTCTAGAGTCAATAATGGAGATGTATAGAAGCGTTAAAGCATCATAAAACGGTAGAGAAGTAAAGCAAAGAATAGCAGCTCCTATAAAAGCAGCTAAACCAATATTAAACCGCTTATAGCTAAGAATAATAATTACAGCCATAGCTACAACCAACCATAAAACATCCATAGACAACATAACCACCACAAAGTATAGCTTAAACCTTATTTAAATACTACTACAGTTTCACCCAATACCCTATAACTCATCTCCCAAAGCTTAAGCCCATCTAATACTCCAAATGTTTATAGAGACCACTATATTGTTACCGTAAGCTCTAGCTATATTCCTGATGATGGGTGCTGAAATCCAGTAAAGCTAAATACTGTAGAGGCAAGCTAGACATGAATATTTAGAATTATATAGTAGTTAATTATATGTGGTGCTTCGTATATTAGCTTTATGGATAACATTATAGTTACTGGAGGAGCTGGATTTATTGGCAGCCATGTTGTAGATCTTCTCCTAAATGATGGGTATAAGGTTACTGTAATTGATAATTTATCAAGAGGATCTCTAAGAAACCTAAAGAGAAATATTGGTAGGGAGAATTTTAAGGTTTTAACTGAGGATGTTCGAAGCCCAGGTATCTATAGTGTTTTGAAGAAGTGTAAAGCTATAATTCATTTAGCAGCACTAGTATCAGTTGAGGAGTCAATAGAGAATCCGATGCTGTATCATGATGTAAACGTTAACGGTACATTAAACCTACTTAATGGATATAGAGGCAGCAACGGCTTATTCATATATATATCATCAGCAGCTGTATATGGGGAGCCTGTAGAGCTACCTGTAAGGGAAGATAGCCTACCGAAGCCAGTATCACCCTACGGTGTAAGTAAGCTATGTGCTGAACATTACGTTAGGGTATTTGGGGAAAACTACGGCTTCAAAACATTAATACTAAGACTATTCAACGTATACGGCTCTAGACAATTTAAAAATCCATATGCTGGAGTAATAAATAGGTTTATTGAAAATATATACTTAAATAAGCCATTAACAATATATGGAAGTGGGGAGCAAACTAGAGACTTTATACATGTTCAAGACGCTGCTAGAGCAATAGTTAAAGCTTTAAGCATAGATCTTAATTGTGAAGTTGTAAACATAGCTTCAGGAAAACCTGTAAGAATAATTGATCTTGCATTAAAAATGAAGGAAATAGCTGAAGGAAAACTTAATAAAACAGTAACCATAATCCATAGCAAACCAAAACCAGGAGACATAATGCATAGCTATGCATCAATAGAAAAAGCTGAGAAACTACTTAAATTTAAACCGGAGATAAGTCTTAACAATGGATTAGAGAAACTCATAGATCAATATAGACTAAATAACAATATTTAAGTAGGCAGTAAACATAACAAACAACATACTAATTAGACTCACAGCCAGAAGCATCCAGCTTCCAGCTGGCTTCATCTATTCATGGAGAAAATCCTCCTATAAAGGGGAAGAATGATGTATGTTACGAAGGTTAACACTCAGACAGAAAGGTTAGGTATTGCCGTATCTAAGGTTAAGGCTGAACAGATTCGGAGACTATTAGGGGTAATAGGTGTATTGGATGAAAACTTTAAAGTAGCTAAAATCAATGATAATGTCATATTCCCAATCATTAGAGAGCTTAATACTGAAGAGGTTAATGAAGTTCTTAAGGTTGATTCAAATGCAAATATTGTAAGCTTCAAGTTTACACCTAAGCCAAGAAAGCCACGTAACCTTATTGAGGCATTATCCAGTAAGCTTGAACCATGGATGCTTGCAATTCTACCAAGATCATTCAGTATAGTAGGAGATATTGCAATTATAGAAGTTCCAGAGCAGCTATACAGCTATAGGAGAATTATAGGTGAGGGAGTAATGGCTGTCAACTCATCAGTTAAAGCTGTATACATGAAGACAGGGAGAACTGAGGGAATTTATAGGATTAGACCTCTTGAACATATAGCTGGTGAGGAAAGAACTGAAACAATACATGTTGAGTATGGATGTAGAATGAAGGTAGATATCTCCAAGGTATATTTTAACCCAAGCCTATCATATGAGCATGTTAGAGTTGCATCTAAAGTAAAGGATGGGGAAACAGTTATAGATATGTTTACCGGAGTTGGATCCTTTGCCCTCCACATAGCTCTAAGAGCTAAAGCTAAAATATATGCTATCGACATAAATCCTGAAGCTATTAAATACCTTACTGAAAACATAAAACTTAACAAGCTTAAAGGTGAAATAATACCAATATGTAGTGATGCTAGAGAAGCTATAAACTCCAAACTGCAAAACACCTCCAACAGAATTATAATGAATTTACCCCATAACGCCATAGAGTTTATAGATGTAGCTATTAAGGCATTAAAAAATGAAGAAGGTATTATACATTACTACACCCATATAGCAAGCCATGAGGCAATAAATATGGAGAAAGATAAACTCCTATTAGAGCTTAAGAAAAACAAGGTAAAAGCAGAAATTCTAGAAGCTAGAAAAGTTCTAGAAGTTGCACCCTACGAGCTAATAGCTGTTTTCGACGTTAAAATACATAAAACTCTTTAACGTTCTCAACGACTATAGGCAGGAAAATTAAACATGTTAGAATCGTTGGTAGTTTAAGAGGAATTTCAGGAGGGGGTTAAGCATATCTGAGTTAAGCCTGTAGTATGCCTATAGCTCATGCAGCTTGCTACTTAGGTTGATTATGGTATGCATTATCTAGTTGTTATAATTACATCACCGTTAGATATTACAACTGTATGTTCTGCTTGAGCTATAGGCATTCCCGATCTCTCTATAAGTACTGGATATGATAATATATGTTTCGACTTAATTAAAGATTTAAAAACATCATCAAAGTTCTTAAATGCATTTACAAACCATCTTGGAGTAAATGGCAAAGTATAGCATCTAGACTTTACAAGCTCAAACAGGGTTCTTGCCGAGCTTTCTTTAGGATATTTAAGCTTTATGAGGCGATAAATATTTCCAGGAGGACCATCTATAACTTCACCATCCGCATTTTGAACTGTTGTAAATGGCTCAATAGCGTATACACCATTAGGCTCAAACCTCCCAAGGTTAATGGAGTGAACGTTAGGTATGCTTACTCCAGCATGTATTTGATACTTATTCATTGAGTGCCCACAAAGATTTCTAATAGGTTTACATCCATACCTCCTCACAGTATCCTCAATAATGGATCCAATATCTGAATATCTTACTCCAGGCTTAATGGATTCAATAGCTTTATCTAAGGCCTCCTCAGCAGCTTTAACTAGAAAGTCAAGCTCAGGATTAAAATTAACAGTTACAGCAGTATCTGCAATACATCCATTAATATGTACTCCGAAATCCACCTTAACAATAGAATTTAGAGGTATAATGTTTTCATCATTTATAGGAGATGTGTAATGAGCAGCTACATGATTTACCCCTACATTACATGGAAAAGCAGGCTCACCACCAAAGCTTCGAATAGCGTTCTCCACATCCTCACATATCTTAAGAATAGATCCACCCTCCCTAACAATATCTTTAACAATCCTCCTAACACTTGAAGCTATACGGCCAGCCCTAACATAGCTTTCAACATCCTCAAGCATAAATCACAATAACTTAAACCCTCAAAAACCTTTCTACAAATCTAATAACCTTAAGCATAATTCACCATAAGCAAGAAGGAAACCCAGATAAGGCTTAAGTTTACAGAGCCCATAATAGCGGCATAATGCTTTTAAACTTGAAAAGCTAGATAATTCATGCATCTAAAATATGTTTGTATTGATGTATTTACTGATACTCCGTTTTCAGGTAATCAGCTTGCTGTTGTTTTAGGTGGTGAGAAGCTAAGTAGTAGCTTAATGCAGAATATAGCTCGTGAATTCAACTATTCTGAAACCACATTTCTCCTTAAACCACATGACTTAAGAGCAAACTATAGAGTTAGAATATTTACCCCACAGAGAGAAATACCGTTTGCAGGCCATCCACTCGTAGGTACAGCATACGCTGCAGTATGGGAGGAGGTTATCGGTGTAGTAGAGCCTAAAACAACAATACTTCAAGAAACCAGTATTGGAATACTACCTGTAGAAATATATTTTAGAAATGGAAGAGTAGAGATGGTTACAATTACTCATGGCAAACCTAAACTCCTAGACATAGTTGAGAATACTAAAAATATAGCGAGAGCATTAGGACTACCTCTAGATAGCCTAGGAATTAATGACTTAAAACCACAAGTTGTCTCCACAGGCTTAAAACAGCTTATAGTTCCAGCTAAAAACATAGATACTATAGAGAGATGCAGCCCCAACTTCAGCCTAGTTAAAAAACTGGAGAATAAACTAAACATAACAGGTATACTACTATTTACTCTTGAAGCTAAACATAGTGACTGTTTAGTACATGCAAGATTCTTCGCGCCAAGTGTAGGTGTCTATGAGGACCCAGCAACAGGAAGTGCTGCTGGATGTCTCGGTGCATACCTAGTAAAGCATAAAGCAATAGATACTTCAAAACAGCCAGTATCATTCACTATTGAGCAGGGTATAGAGATAAATAGACCAAGCAAAATATATGTTGAAGTAGAGCATTTAAACACGGAGCCGGTAACAGTAAAAGTTGGAGGAAATGCTGTAAAGATTATGGAGGGAAGGATAGCTATTGAAGATTAAAATAGAGCTACTTCACACTAAGGAATGTCCATACTGGAAGGAAGCATTAAAAACACTAGTTGAAATAATAAACGAGTATAAAATAGATGCTGAAATTAAAGCTATTACTATAGGAGGATTAAGAAAAGCTGAGAAATACAAGTTTCCAGGATCACCAACAATTAGAATTAACGGAGTTGATATAGATCCAAAATATACGGAAAGCATAGGGTTAGGATGTAGAATATACTTCTACGAGGGAAAACCTTACGGATATCCACCTAGAAAAATGATCATAGAAGCCCTAAAAAACGTTAAAGCAATACCCTAATATAACTATCAACTATCTATGTAGAAAAGTAAGGAATCAAGCAATAGTTGAAAATACCCTATATTCAATAAACTAGTAAGCAATTTATAAAACATCAATCAACAACAAAAATAGCTTATAACCATCAATAAAATTTTACATTTCATTTCAAATAAACTCACATTAGTAAATACTAATCTTAATTTCTGGAATTCCATTATAACAATTAAAATTCGTAATTCTAAATTAAACATACAGCAACACACTATTGATTCTCCACACTTAAAATAGCAAAGAAGATACCATGGTAAAAGTTTATTATGCCATGCTGGATTACTGGATCAGCTATTTATAAAGTGATTTCCTTTTTAGGTATTCCATTTTAATAGTTTTCAAGCAGGTCTGTAAAGTTTAAGCTATCAACTTCTATACCTCCCCCATCTTCTAACACTCTTTTTATAGTGCTCCAGGCTGATGTTTTCAGCAACTATCTTCAAGATTATTTTGTACCTCTTTTCAGCTTATGATTTTATTAGAAATCTATTTAGCTTACTGACTTCTTACAATACAGCTTCATCAAGAATTTTCTACTGAATTTTCACCATGATAGAGCCTCCGTCTGAAGTATGTGAGCCAACCAATAATACTATCAAGCGTTTCTACAGTCTTTCTAATCAAGACTTCATCAATAATTACGTGGAACTCATTAAGAAACATCTACGTAGACTAGACTTACCCATATGTTTCATACCAAGTATTTTAAATGATCCATCCGGATTCAAACCTACCTAGCCTATCTAACTCATCACTAAAATTGTAAAGTTCAGCTATCTTAGATCTTGGCGCTAAATCAAAAGTACGGGTACTACCAGTTTTTACCTTTACATCCATACATATTAGGTTTACCACTTCATAAATGGCAAGCCTTAAACATTCTAAGTAAGGAAGAATTTCTCAAAATCCTTAGTAGAAAGCTTCAGATCACAAACAACAACTTTAGATAGCTTCATCTCAAAAATTAGATATGTAGATCTAAGTATTATGCTTAGGTCTTAACTCCCCAACCTATAAACAATTAGGTTTCTGTTTAAAGATAAAATAGGTAGCTAAAATTAAATACTAATATTTAGTAGCATATTTAGCCAATTGTAGGAGAATACTGGAAAAGCTATTAAGCCATTTAGCATTAGCCAAACTCTACTCCAGCTAATACTTAGCTTATCAATAGCTTTACGACTAGGTATATCTGAAATTAAATGGGTGGATATACCTAAACTAAACGCAAAATATAACTGGAAATAGCTGCTATATGGAGCTACAGCTAGACTAAGAACTAAGGGTATTAAGGCTGAGTGGGTTAGAGGATCTCTATGATTAACTATTTTAATAATTCTCTTAAGGTAAATATCGATATCAGGAGTTAAAGCCCCGAAAACATTTACAATTAAGTATATTGGAAGCAAATAATCATTAAACAGGTTGAAGTAGTAGTGTTGAATTATAATGATATATATAAGTAACGATGTAACTATATGTCCAGATCTATACATAACGAAACTAGTAAACCATACTATTAACCTTTAGCTGAAATTTAACATATACAGTATTATTCTAGCCTCACTATCTTAAGGCTATGAATTTGCTTAAACCTATACCCGTAGGCTTCATGTTCTCAAGTCTATGAATTATTTATGTGAAGAATGAGGTCATGTAGGTGGAAGTTTTTAAATAGGATTAGAGTTAAATTTTTATTTAGTTATAGTATTAGCTAGTGGATAGTTGTGGAGAGTACATGGGGAATTATTACTAGCTACTTTACTGTTGAAGGTTTTGAAGTACATGGAGATAGCACTATATTCTATGTTCAGCCTTTAGGAGATGTTAAGAGTTCATTTCTTAAATTACATGGATTGCTGAAAGAGTATGGGTTTACAGCATATCTTAGAGGATTTGAGGATAGACTTAGACTTGTTGTAATACCTAAGCCTAAAGTAAAGCCGAGTAAAGTATATGTAAACATAGCCTTACTTATCTTAACAATAGCGACAACAGCTTTTGTAGGTTATAATCTCTCAATACCTCTATTCGAAGTTGGATTGATGAGTAACCCTATCATAGGTGCTTTATCCTTCTCAACAGCTATAATGATGATAATAGGGCTTCATGAGCTTGGACATAAAATAGCTGCAAAGAAATGGAATATACAGACATCACCACCATACTTTATACCGGTACCGTTCTTTCTAGGAACACTTGGAGCTGTAATAATCAATAAGGAAACACCTCCTAACCGTGATGCACTGTATGATCTTGGAGCTACAGGCCCAATTCTTGGATTCATAGTTTCAATAGTGTTTGCATTTATAGGAGTATCGATGTCTTACATTATACCTAAAGCTGAAGCACCAATAGAAAGAATTGTATTTTACCCAGCACCAATACTGTTTGAACTTATCACAAGTACTATGTTAAAAATTCCTAAGGACCACATATTAATAATGCATCCTGTAGCCTTCGCATCATGGGTTGGAATGGTTATAACCATGCTTAACCTAATGCCGGCAGGCTCACTAGATGGGGGGCATGTTGCAAGAGCATTGTTTGGAGGTAGAAAACATCAAGTAATCTCCATAATTATTGCATGGATAACATACCTTATAGGGTATCCTTTAATGGCTATAATAATGTTTCTATTCTCACTATATCCCCATCCAGGACCGCTAGACGATATATCCCAGTTAACAACCTCGAGAAAGCTACTTGCACTACCCCTCTTCACAATCCTATATCTATGTGGAGTACCTGGATGGATTGGATGATGAACTAAATAGTAGGATACCCATAGTAGGTTTATTAAAATACTGTCGTTAATAGAACTTAAGAATTTATAGAGCTAACTTGCGGTGGGAATGAAGTTTATGCTTTAAAATAATAAAACATATAAGGGACATCTACTGGTAATATTATGATGCTAAACAAATAAGAATAGGAAGTTCTAGAGGGGGCGGGAGCTGTACATGAGAATTGTGTTAACCTGCTTTAATAAGCTGAATTTTATGTGGAGTGATTTACAAGTATGAGTAGAATTACTGCTTTAGCTGGCGGTGTTGGAGCTGCTAGATTTCTAGATGGACTTGTAAGAATTATTGATCCGGAAAACATTACTGTTATTGTTAATGTTGGTGATGATGTTGAAATGTATGGACTCTACATCTCACCAGACATCGATACAGTTATATATACTCTAGCAGGTATTGCTGATGATGTTAAGGGATGGGGTATTAGGGGGGATACATTCAATTGTCTTGATATGCTTTCAAGATATGGTGTTGAAACATGGTTTAAAATAGGTGATAAAGACATGGCGATACATATCTTTAGAACTATGCTGCTGAAGAAGGGATTAAAACTTCAAGAAGTTACAGATATTATTAGGAGAAAGCTAAACGTTAAAGTAAGGGTAATACCTATGACCAACGATAGAGTTGAAACCATGGTTTTAACAGAGGGGGGCTTAATATCCTTCCAAGAATACTTTGTTAAGAGAGGATTCCAGGATGAGGTTAAGGGAATAATCTATAAGGGAATAGAGAAGGCAAAGCCTGCTGATGGAGTTATTGAATCTATAATGAATGCTGATGGAGTTATAATATGTCCAAGCAATCCTATTGTAAGTATTGGCACAATAATATCTGTTGATGGAGTTAGAGAGGCTTTAAGGGAAACTAAAGCTAAAACCATTGGGATAAGCCCAATAATAGGCGGGGTAGCTGTTAAGGGACCTGCAGACAAAATGCTTAAAGAAATTGGACTTGAACCATCAGCTTACACTATTGCAGAGCTATATAGGGATTTTCTTGATATATTCGTAATAGATAAAGCCGACATAAATCTAAAAGATAAAATAGAGGAGATAGGGGTTAGAGTATATGTAACAAATACTCTAATGAAAAGTGTTGAGGATAGAGTAAGAATAGCTAGGGAGGTTCTAAACTTAATATATTAATGATGTAGTAATTTATAAACTTAAAATGAACTCGGTTTCTAATAGATGGATTTATAGGGTTAAAATTCCTGATGCATAACAGTTAGTTTAACAAGTAATTAATAATATCCGGAGCTATGCATAAATTATTCATCTGCTACAGCCATCTATGAAGTAGATCGCCACATTCTAAACCAATTCTCCAGTTAAGTGTTTAGTAATGGAGATTCTAATAATGGTTTAAAGTAGAAGTAGCTAGGTAGAGAATCTATAGAAACTGTGGAGTAATTTTGTTCTCTAGCTTATTGCCCCTATTTCTTTAAGCTCTTTTATCTCTTCTTCTGAGTAACCTAGCTCCCTCATTATTTCATCTGTATGTTCTCCAGGTAAGGATGGCGGGATCACTACCTCTACATTGAATCTCGATGTTTTAAATGGGGATTTTACTACTTTTATTTCACCTAGCTTTTTATGTATTACTTTAGCTATCATTCCTCTACTTACTGTTTGCGAATGGTTTAATACTTCAGCTATGTTATTTATTACTCCTGAAGGTATTCCATCCTCTGTTAATAGCTTAACCCATTCACTAGATTCCTTACCTGCAATCACCCTTCCTATTTCCTCCTCCATTTCACTATGCTTATCCCTCCTCTCCTGAACATCTATTATTGTAGGATAATCCTCTAGAAGCTTCTTCAATCCATACTTCTCACAGAACTTCCTCCAGTGCTGTGTTGTTGCTATTCCAAGTATAATCCATCTACCATCTTTAGCTCTATATGGCTGATATGCTGGACCGAAGAAATATTTCATCCCCATTCTTCCAGGAACTCTATTCTCAACCCAGTATATTGATGCTAGAGCAAGTAAAGAAGTTAGTTGGCAGTCCCACATTGATATATCTATCTCAACACCCTCCCCATATCTATCCCTATATATTAATGCTGAAAGTATGGCTGATAGTGCATATAGGGATGTTATGAAGTCCGTTATTGGTATTCCTATTCTACATGGGGTTTCAGGAGTTCCTGTAAAGCTCATCCATCCAGTCTCCCCCTGCATTATGTAGTCGAATGCTGCTCTATCCCTGTATGGGCTATCCCATCCAAATCCTGAAATATGGCAATATATTATTTTAGGATTTATCTTCTTAACATTATAATAACCAATCCCAAGCCTATCAACAGTTCCCGGAGTGAAGTTTTCCAATATTACATCTGCTCTTCCAGCCAGCTTGTAGAAAACCTCTCTTCCACCTTCAGTTTTAAGATTTATAACTATGTTTCTCTTATTCCTGTTTATAGCTGCATAGTAGTAGCTGAATCCATTCCTTATGGGTGGCCAGGATCTTGAAGCATCTCTTTCAGGACCCTCTATCTTCACTACGTTAGCTCCAAGATCTCCAAGTAGGGATGAAGTATATGGAGCTGTTAGCCCTGTGCCACACTCTAGAACAGTTATGTTGTTTAGGGGCTTCACGATGTTTTAAACCCCTTCTCCTTCATCAATTCAGATACATATCTGAGCTTAAGGATTTCTAATGTTCCTCCACCAATACCTCCAAACATTCCTCCTCTTACTAGCTTCTCGGTGAATAGCTCAGCTGAGTATCCGTATCCTCCTTGAAGCTGCATTGAATCTATACATATTCTTCTAACCATTTCATTTGCGAAAAGCTTTGTTAGCTGAACCTCCTTTACGTATGGTTTCCCATTCTGTATTAGGTATGCTGAATGCCATACGTTAAGTCTTGATGATCTAATTAGGGAAGCCATTTCAGCTATCTTGAACTGTAGTCCTTGATAGCTTTCTATAAATGATTTCCCACTTCTAGGATCTATTCTCTTCATTAGGAATTCTAAGGCTTCATCAAATGCTCTCTGAGCAATACCGTTACATATTGATGGATTACCTATTCTCTCCGTATTGAACATATCCATAGCTTTTGAGAATGCTTTTGGAGGTTCTAAGATTAGGTTTTCCTTCGGAACCTCGCAGTCCTCAAGGGTTATTGAACCCCATGATAAGGCTTTCATCCCTAATCCAGGTATTTCACCATCAAATCTGAATCCTGGAAAATTCTTCTCAACTATGAACATACCTATTCCCTTAGCTCCCTTCTCTCTAGGGTCAACTCTAGCAAATACGATAAACAAGTCTGCAACACCAGCATTCGTAATGAATGTTTTCCTACCGTTAATAATGTATTTATCCCCCTCCAATCTTGCGCTTGTAACCATATGTGATGACCAGCTTCCAGGAATGGATTCCTCAGTCATAGCGAATGCTAGAATCCTCTCCCCACTAGCAATGGATGGGAGATATCTCCTCTTAATATCTTCGGGGGCGAAGTGGACAATACATTGGGAAGCTGCACCTGTATGTATAAGCATCATACCTGCAACGTTAGGATCAAAGTATCCAAGCTCCTCCATAAGAATTATCCATGAATATATATCCTCCCCCATCCCACCATAATCCTCAGGAACCCTAATACCGGCATAGCCAAGCTTAGCCAACTTCCTGAAAACCTCAACAGTACCCCCAATATCTCCATCCCTCTCCCTCCTTATAACATCTGTAGCTTTAAGTTCTCTACTGGCAAATTCTCTTAAGGTAGATTTAATCAAGAAGTGCTTCTCACTTAAAAAGGGTAGATGCAAATCTTCTAAAACCATATAGATCTATATATATGCAGTATTTAAATCTTTAGAGGATAGTGTATACTCTATGGTTTAGCTACTATTTAAATCATTAAAATAGTCTATGAAGCTTCTCTTTTGCCCCCATGATGTTGATTAGGAAGCTTTCCCTGAGCGGTATTCCACTATAGGATATAAGCTCCGGTACTATAACTCGAACAGTAGGTATACCTATATCAGGATGTGTTAAGTCAACTACGATAGCATCCATATTATTCTTAGAAAGCTCCTTTAAGTATATATCTATATCCATTCCTAAATCCCCTGTGGATTTACTGTATATTTGCTTAATGGAGATAGTGTTGTTGATCGGGAGGTTTCTTGATGATAGTAGGTTATTTTTATTAAACTCCATTAGGATTTTCTTTCTAACTTTCTGCTGCTCCATTTCTGTTACTGCTCTCAGCAGAGCTATCTCTAATTCAAGATGGGTTCCTGAGCCTCCGAAAATAATACCTACCTCTCCAACCACGTAGCATATGAAGGCAACTACTGCAGGAATATTTATTTTTATCCTGTTTTTAATGAGGAATATGAAAACTCTATCTGGGGGAATGTTATTGAAGAACTTCACGATGTACTTATTGTTTAAATCATTAATTTCAATAGGTCTTATATCATCTATGCTTTCAGAGTTGAATGTGTTGTATAGTGCATCTCTCTCTATTACCTCAGCTAGTCCGCTTAGTATTGCTTCCTCTAGAGTGTTTCCGGAGGCAAGACCGCCAGTATCATTAAACATGAATGATTCCCCATCTCTAGACATGTATGGATAGTA
>Ga0185307_1000514_pt1 | contig 24150 bp, 23 predicted proteins | sample LHCtaG_FD_128010 | JGI IMG/M metagenome (GOLD analysis project Ga0185307, IMG submission 128010) | Hot spring microbial communities from Little Hot Creek, USA to study Microbial Dark Matter (Phase II) - LHC4sed_matched (SPADES... | ecosystem: Environmental > Aquatic > Thermal springs > Hot... | reverse complement strand
AACAATCATAGTTAATGAGAAGAACGCTGCAGCAACCCTCCACTCCATCCTAAATACAGTCACAGCTATTACGAAGAGGAATAGTGTTAGAGCTAATGATTGATGAATTATAGCTATAGATGAGTTGATATCGATATTACTACTACCGATCTCCTCATACCAAGAACGTACTAGCCTATACCCAACCTCACTACCTATATCAATCACTATGGAGTGCATAACTATAGCTGATGTAAGTAATAATATTATAAACGTTAGAATTAATTTGTAAACTTCCTTCAAGTGTATCACCTTAACTAATAGTAAGGATCCTTATACCTCCCTAATAGTCAAGGATTGAACTGATGTAGGTGCACAGAACACTACAATCCAGGAAAACATATCTAAAACCATCTTCTTCACATCACTTACACTCTCTAACTCTAACGTTCTTAATCTTTTTTACCTTTCTACTTTCAGACTTCACGTAGATGAAGGAATACAGCTTTAATTATGAAGTTAATGTAGTAGTGAATAATTAATTGGTTAAATCTTACACATAAGTTTGTAGCATCTTAAGAACTAAGAGATTATGAGTGTAAGTGTAATGATGTAAGGATAGTTAAGGAATTTATAGCTAGGTATACCATTCGTAGGAGGTTAGGGTACATGAAGAAGTATGTAATGGATATATAAATGATTTGTAGAGTAAAGGCTAAGTTAAGAGTAAATGATGGAGTTTTCGAGGGGGAAAGAGTTATTAAATAATGGTTTTGAATACAATGCATTGATATAATACCTGTTAACGTAGCTAGAGATTTATGGTTCCTAGCGTGCTTCAAAACCAGCTTCTCTAATCCAAGTGTGCTTTGATGATATTGACGTTCCTCAGCAGCCCTACTTATGGTGTGCCTAGGTTTTCTACACCACTAATAACTTGTTGTGGTAAGCAGTGGTTTGCTACTATATTTTCTCTACGTGTTCTCCAGCTCTCCTCATGTATAGCTGAGCATCTTGAGGTGTTAGTAAGTGTATTTCGAATGGGTGGTATGGAGGTAGCTCTAGCTTCTCCTCTATCAAAGCCTTTATTTTCGCTTTTTCAACTGCTTTCCTCGGAACGTTATGTGACACCACTAGGACGTCTACATCGCTTCCGCCCACCTGATCACCTCTGACCACGCTACCAACCACGTAAACCTCGGCATCTGGCAATAGCTCTCGAGCAGCTGCCGCTATGCGTTGAACCCAGGTTCTCCAATCACTAAGCATCTCAGCCCTACGCAGTGCTATATCCATAAACACTACACTCTACCCTTAATAACTCTACTTACAAGGCTTATAGCTTCAGCAGCTCTAGTTGATGAATTTGTAGGTAATTCAACGGATTTCCATCAGTTTTAACTAGTAGGAGTTAACTAAATATACACTTTATAGTCAACTAGTTATACTTCCTTCAGTAGGTTCTAGTTGATTAGCTTTAATTAGTAAAAATCCATGAAATTTAGTTAGAGTCCAACTAAACGATCATAACAATTAGTTGTAGGACTCGTGAAGTAGGATTAGTTAAGTTCAACTAGACAGCATCAACTAAATGAATTCCTTGACCAACTCAACTAGAGGTTCTAGTTTATGCTCGCAACTAGATTTCGTGATTTAACTAGTAGATCTAATAAGAGATTTGAGTTCAACTAAATGTATTCCTGACATTCAATTAAAAGATCTCGTGGAGCTCAACTACAGGATCTGTGAAAACATGTATTACTCTTCAACACCTTTACCGGACACCATGTTTAAGGCTTCCTCTAGGCTCTCTTTATTAACCTTAGAGTTTAATGTTTCCACAATCTCTTTAAACTCGGGAAACAATACTATTTCCTTCAACGCTACTCTCTGATTAGCATACTCCTTGCTTGGAGCCTTCTCGTGAAGCCTCTTGGAGAGAGCTACGATTTTCTCTCTTGTTTCAACATCTACACTATTCCATGATAAGCCAGCAATATAGGTGGCTAGTAGAGGCCTAGCGAATTGATGTCTAACAAAGGTTCTTTTCATATCAACAGCAACATATGCGAGATAATTAAGTACTGCAGCGTAGTAATATGCTACATCCTCATCTCTAACCTCAAGATAAGAAACGTGTGATTCAACAATAATGTTGTTATCACTAGGCTTACACGCAGAGGACGTAAACGCTCCATCGCACCTGTATACAACGTAGTACTTATTAGTGTTCAATGGCTTTACCGCTGTAGGCTGTCGTAGTTCATTAATTAGCTTTCTCACCTTGCCGCGAGTCTCTGCAGAAATATCACGCTCATTCAGTGCAAGAGTCTCCTCGAGAAACTTCTTAAATGAATCTCCTCCCAGCTCGGATAGAATAATGTCGAGGTATCTATTGATCCTAAACGGGTTTATCTCCCCAACATAAATCATCTTGTATACTTTTACCCCATACTTTTTCAGAGAGTCTACGGGCACAATTAGGGGATCCTTCGTATTGTACAGTTTGAACTTGAAATTAACATGTTCGATTGAATGCTCTAAGAGTACAAGGCCTGCATACTCTTCTTCTCCTTTTTTCCTCTCCCCACCATAGATACCCATTATATAGATGCCCTTGGGCACTATTCTATCAACGCCTAGTTCTCTCGCGAGAGCATTGAGGTCTTCTGTGAAGTAGAGTATTCCCGGCTTGATGTAGCTCTCGTAGCTCTTGCCAATAGACCTTATTTCTATGTACTCTCTAATATCTTCGAGGTCTAAACTTTTATCGTACTTCTTATCTTTAGGTATTTTTAACTTAACCATATATAGCTCAGTTGCCCAGCTCATCTCCTACCACCTCTTCACAATGATGACTGCGGGGTGTACGCCGTGCTGGAAGACGTCGAAGTCGAAATCAAACAGCTTCACCTTAGCTTTAATATTCCTCAACAAGCCTTCTAGTATGCAGTACGTTGCCACTATACCAGCTGGTGTAGAGTGCTTGTAGTTAAACAGCTGATCTTTGTTCATAATGAACCCCACACCATCCTGAGCGAGCTCAATAGACTTGCCGAGAGCGGCTGCAGCTATATCTGCTCCCGCGAGGACTTGAGCAGCCTTTTCAGGTATTCGTCTTCTTATCTTCTCTAACATGTATTCTCTTATTTTATCAGAGTATGGTGCCTTGTACTCAGTTACAGGTTTCCAGGGAGGGTTCGTAATTATGATGTCTGGCTTGAACTTCGTCATTAAAATAGGCGTGTAAATTGATGTTAGCACTACAGCCCATACATCGTTACCTCCATGTCTCGTAATCAAGTTAACAATAGATCTCGCCACGTGATCTTTCTCGAAGTGTTCCAAGAATTTCTGAGTAAATGAGTCTTCAGCATCTCTTAGATATTTCTTCAAATAATTCCCAATTTTTTCTTCGAGACACTTGACATCTAGTCTGCACTCATAATATGAAAACCTTATAGTGTATGTAAGGTTTTTCTCAAGATTCCTAAGCACGCTTAATATTTCAAGTGAACTACCTACTTTTATTTGCTTAAAGTTAATTAATGTCTGTAAATACGCTCTTGCTTTTTTCATCAATTCTTCAAGCCCCATAATAGGTATTACATCGCCGCCAAACCACGTTGCAAACGTATCTACATGGTATATATGAGGTGGGTTTTCAGGCTCCTTACTGCACACTCTCCTATATGCTATTACAAGCTCTGCCCTAGCAACAGCTATAGCAAGCGGGTTTATGTCAAAGCCTACAACCTCGTTTAATGCGCTATCAGGATTCTCACCTGCCTCGTATTTCATGTAAAACGCTTTTACTAGGAATGTTCCTGAGCCACAGAACGGATCTAAGATCACTTTATCTTTGATATTAAACTCGTTGATCATCATTTCTATAAGCCATATTGGTGTGTAGTACTCGCCTAGATCTCTCCTAACGGAGGGTTCTACGAGAAACTCATAAAGACCTCTAAAAACATCTTCTGCTACACCAAGGGACCAGTCTACAAGGTTTGCCCTTGCTACGATCTTTTCTAGCACTTCTTCAATAGGTTTTCTCGCAGCCTCATTGCTTAATGCTACTTTCCACCAATTTAAATAGGGAAGTGCTATGTCAACATTGATCAGAGAGCCGCTACACATATCTTCTACTTTCCCTATTTTCCCCAGAGCAGCCGTAAGAGAGGCTAAAACAACCATGTGCATATATGTGTGTCTTATAAAGAGATCTTCAAAAAACCCTTCATCTGCTTCACCATAAAGCATGCTCATCATGCTCTTGTATGCCTCGTAAAGAGGTTTGATTCTAGCATCCTCTCTGACGCTGTTGAAAGCCTTCTTCAAGTTGTTAAGAAGCTCCTCGTGCTCAAGCTTGTAGAGAGCTTCAACATTTTCTAGTAATGGTGGTATTCTGATCTCTTTTACCTGAGGAATTATTTGCGTCTTTAAGAACCTCTCAGCTTCACGTAAATCACCCTCCTCTATGAGACTTAACCCAGTGTTAGTAACGCTGTATATTCTCCATGTGTCCCAGTTAGTAGTTATAAAGAATTTCGCCTTAGAGACTATTGGCCAGTACTTCTCACGAGCAGCTTTCTCAGCTTCATCAAATTCGCGTTCACTAATCTTAAAATCAAAAACTATAGTGGTGCCAAGAGCCATGTCTACTCGCTTCTTCTCTATGCCTATTCTAATCTCCTGAGGCATTAGAACAGTGACCTCCGGTGAGTCGATAAGCTTTAGTAATGTTGTGTATGAATGGTCTAAAACAGACCTCTCGTGGATAAGCTTCTTCAGTAGATCTCTTAAGAATGTCGTTACTTTAACCCGGACGTCCTCATGAGATCTTATTGACATAATGTATGCCCTTAACTAATCTTATTGCTCCTTTTCTAACTCCTTAATGAATTCTGATAAAAGCCTAACTCTCTCTTCTCTCAATTCTTTTGGAACATTCAATAATGGATCTATTTGTAGTAGACTTATAATTGCTCCTACCTCCTTCGGCTTTATGCCGTAGGATTCAACAGCTCTTCTAATTCTACCTTTAACTATGTTTATAGGTGTACGGCCCCTCAAGTAGCTCTCAACAGAGCCTTTAATCCAGTTCAAAGCCCAATCTCTCATAGATGAAATAGTTTCAGAGCCCATGATCCCTCACAAACCCCTTATCCTATATAGTATGTAGGTTAAGGGATTAATAAACGTTTGGGACTGCCTAGACGGCTTTAAGATGTTTGCAGCATTTAATTACCTGAACCGGTTAAAACAGTAAAGAGATATTAAAAGTATATGCTAACCTCTAAATGACTGTTGAAACTAATGACTCTAACGACTAGTTGATAATTAGTTGAAGCTCTAGTTAAAAACTGGCTGACATTCCTTGAAGTTCAACTAAATCCGTGAAATCTAGTTTACATTTAATTGATTCTCACATCTAATATCATTTAGTTGTTAATTAGTTGATAACTAATACATTGATATCTTTTCATAAAGATTCTTTATGCCTCAGAGTCTGCTTTTGAGGTTTACCTCGTGCGATGGTAAGAACGTTCTGGAGTAATGAGGTTAGTAAACTTTTCAGAATTGTGAAATTCGTGGTATGGTTCTAGACCCTTTCAATAACTCTAACCTCACGATCCCCAATATTTTAATGCAAAACTCATACTTCCTAGAATCCTCAGCCTCCCTTAGCTTCTTGATGGTTCATCTCTAATACTTCCTTAAGATACCATGAAGTACATTATCGTTATATGATGAAGGTATTACTGGTTGAAATATTCGAAATATTCTTCGCTAAGCTATAGTTTAGTTGAGTAGTTCTTTAGTGGGAGGAGGTATTTAAGCTGTCATTTGGAGGTAGTTATACAACAACAGAACTGTTATAGAAGTATTAAAGAAGTTCAAGACCACCTGTTAGCTCACTTAAAACTACTTAGGTCAGGTAATATAATTGAAGTATTTGATGTTATAGGTTATATTATTCATTTACTTTAATAATTTTTCTTCAAATTCCTTTATGAATTCTATACTCCTCTTAGTATCTATGAATAGCTTACTGACTTCCTCTAAATCATCGACACTTACTTCTGACTTACCTCTCTTTGAAGCTAAAATGCTTGCAGGTCTCAGTAATTGTATCGCATATCTTAAACTATATTTAACCCCTAAATCTGCTAGTAGTTCTAACGCTTCTTTAGATAACGTTACTTCCTCCTCCTCAGCTCTTACCTTAATAATCTCCTTCACCTCATCCCTAGTATAAGGTCTTACAGGTATTATGAGTAGTCTATCAAGTATATCTAACGGTACACCATGTGGTGACTCAATATCAGTCCCGTAAATCTTAGTGATACCTCTGTTAGTCGCCATTATTATTAGTGGTGAGAACTCACTCTCCATCATCTTAGATAGGAATGCATATGATTCTAAGTCTAACATATGTGCATCATCTATGAATAAAACACCAGGTACTAACTCAGCCTTACCCTCATCAACTAACTTCTTAACCTGTGAGTTGACAGACTTCCTAACCTCCTCATCAACCTCCTTCTCTAACTCCAGACCTAAGAAACCTATGATTGATACCCTCTGAGAAGCTATTGCTAAGTCTAGATCGTTAAATGTTAGGACCCTAACAATCTCCTTCTCCCTCCTAACAGGACCACTAGGTAATTCCTCAGTAACCTCCCAAACATCTACGTCGTAGTACTTAGCCTTCTCAACACCTTTAACCCTCCCAACCTTATGGATTAAACCAGTCTCAGCATCTATCCATATAAAATCACCTCTCTTAACACCTAACCTAAGTAGTTGAGATACTAACTCCTCACCAAGTGTTAGGGTTAGGCTATCATCCTTAGTAGCTAATGTTATCCTAGCCTCCTTAGGCATCCTAACATACGGGTTGAAGGGGTGTTTACCGTAAGCAATCTTAACATCCTTAACAACACCTTCATAAACCTTCCTAACCTCCCTAATCCTAATACCCATAGCTTTCCTAACAGCCCTCATTAAGACCTCAGTCTTCTTAGCCTCAAGCGAGTATACCTCAGATCCGTGTAGAGCTACGAATGGTGTATCCTCACCAAGCTCTCTAGCTATAGCGTAAGCTAATGCAGTCTTACCAGTCCCTGGAGGACCTACTAGTAAGACCCCCTTACCCTGCATCTTACCCTGCTTAACAAGCTCAACAACTAATGCAGCACTCCTCCTAGCCTCAACCTGACCTACAAAACCATCAGCTACTGGTAAAGGCTCACCACGTTCATCAAGACCTAAACCCTTAATATGACTATGTAAGCTAATCTCAGTAACCCTCCTTACACCACGGACCTCACGTATCTGAGCACTCACTCCACATCCCATACACAGACTAATAGAAAACCCTAAAAACTTTATAAATGACTTTAATCAACACTTAACCTAGTATTAACTTAACATAATCATGAACTCAAACACCACCTCAAGTAACCTCAGGTTTAAACATTAGTACTAACTATTTTAAATAATCAGGACATCTATTGTGGAGTAGGTCTCATGAGTAAGAAGTCTGAAAGGTATGTATGTCCAGTATGTAAGACAGTAATACTAGTTAAGATTAGTAGAGATACTCTTAGATGTCCTATATGTAAGACAGTAGTTAAGTATGATTGATGAAGTAATTACTTTAAGGTATTTAATAGTTCTAACGATTATATCCTCGGTGTTTAAATGCTTAAGTTAGAAGGTATTATCCCACCTATACCAACCCCTTTCAATGTTGATGGTTCATTTAATGAAGAGTTATTTAAGGATCTGATTAAGTGGTACTTAAGTGTAGGTGTTAAAGGTATAGCTATATGCGGTAGTACTGGTGAGGGTTATGCATTACTACCTGATGAGTATTCAAGAATATGTGGAGTTACTGTTAAGGCCGTAGGTGGTAAGGTGTTAGTAGTTGCTGGAGTTATAGTTAACTCTCTAAATCAAGCATTAACTTACGGTAAACTAGCTAAGGACTCAGGAGTTGATGTGTTAATGATAACACCACCACACTATATATTCACACCGTCTGAGGAAGGACTATACAAGTACTTTAAAACTATTGCTGAGGTCTTAAACATACCTATAACTATATATAATGTAATACCTCAAACACCAGTACCTCTAAACGTTATAATTAGGTTAGTTAATGATGTTAAGTTATTAGTAGGTATTAAGCAGAGTAGAGGTGATATCAGCGGTTTAGCAGATATTATTAGAGCTGTAGGTGATAAGATTTCTATTATGTCAGCTATAGATGACTTACTATACCCGTCATTCATGTTAGGTGCTAAGGGTGCTATAGCAGCTATATGTACTGTAGCACCAGAACTATGTGTAGAGCTTTACGAGTTAGTTAGGGAGGGTAAGTATGTAGAAGCACTTAAGATACATAATAAGTTACTACCTATATGGAGGGTTGTCGGTCAACATGATATGCCTGCTAGGGTGAAGACAGCATTAGAACTTAGGGGTATACCTGCAGGTTATCCGAGAATCCCACTACTCCCAGTAGGTAGTGATGTTAGGGAGGAGATTAAGGAAGTACTGAGGAGTGTTGGGTTGTTAAGTTAGAGTAAGACCATCAACTAGTTTAACTACCTCACTATAGACTCTATCAATATTCCAGTAATGCCAACTACCCCACCTACCTACAGACTTAATACCTAACTCACTTAAGTAACTCATTAACTCAGCCCTAACCTCATTATGATTTAAACGGTATATCGGGTATCCGTACTTATGAATCCATGACCTAGTGAACACTACATCATCACTACGTACCACATCAAGTTTAATTAAATCCTCAACAACTCTATAAGTTAACCTACTTAAGTCTACATGATCGTCAGGTCTTAAAGTAGTTTCAGTAATTAGTAGTGAGTAACCCTTAGGTACGTTGTATGGGCTGTAGTTAGACACCCACGCATACCTATGAAACACTACATCATCTCTAGGTACGTAGATCCAGTGGTGATTAGGTGCTTCCCTCCTTAAAGCTACTGCAGTAATAACTACTGAGTTATAGTCTAACTCATTAACGACTTTAACAACACCTTCAGGAGGTTCTAAAACATTAAGTAGTTCAGGTAGTGGTAATGTGTTGAAGACCTTATCAAACCTTAACTCATTATTTACTAAGTACTCATCACCAACCCTCCTAACACTCACTAACTTAAAGTTAGTTACTACCTTAACACCTAGGTTAAAACATTGATTAAGTAGTGAGTTATGGAGTGCTTGAATACCACCAGTTAATGGGTAGTAGAAATTAGCTTGTTCTAAATAACCTTCAGTCTTAACACCTACTGCAGCTCTAACAACATCTCTCCAATCAGGTATTGGTAACCTACCAGGCATGTATACCCAATCAACACTTAACTCATTTAAAGACCTCTTCCAGACCTTTAAGTTGTAGGGTATTAAGTAGTTATCAGCGATCCACCTACCGAAGAATCCGTAAATCCATTCGAGGAAGTTCTTAGGTCTCCAAGAACTACTTAAGGATTTAAGAACATCTATAAAGTCTATCAATGCCTCAGCCCTAACCTCAGGTGGTAGTACGTATAAGCCGTTCTCTACAGGGTATGGTACTAAGTAATTACTTATTAACACGTATGAAGACCTATGATGTCTAACGTAATTACCTTTAAGGAAGTTAAGTATCTTATTAAGTATTAACTCATTCCTAGAGAATATTACGTGACTACCACCAACATCAACTGTAAAGCCGTTAACTACCTCACTCCTAAGTAAACCACCAACACTCTCTAAAGGCTCAATAACAACTATATCTAGAGTTGGGAACCTACTCACTAACTCATAAGCTAATGAAGTACCCGCCCAACCACAACCAAGTATTAAAACCCTCAACTAATACCCCAACCCCTAACATTTGATGTAGTAGAGGTTATAACATTAATAACATGTACAGTAGCTTAAGAACTTCAATTATTTATACCTCAACTCTAGTATTCTGAAGTACTAACTCACTCTATAGACACTAGTTCAAGTTAATTTCCCCACCATCTCATCTATAGTTGTCCTCTCAGTCCTTAACCAGTCTATCTTAATAGGTACTAACGCTAGAAGCATTATTAGTCCTTGGAAAATCCAGTATATAGGTGCTAAGAATATAACCTCATCCTTAACACCTAACTCGAAGAGTATGTATATAGGTGCTGATATTAGAGTTACTAAAGTTATCATAGCTAATGTTAATGTGTACTGATCTACATGTACTACAGGAGCTACCACTAAAGTTATCATAGCTAGTGGGAATGAAGTAAGTGCTAGTGGTTGTGCGTAGAGTATAACTAATTTAAATACCTCCTTAACACTTAACCCCTTACTACCCACTACAGAATCCCTTAAACACTCTAAATACCCTCTATACCATCTAAGCCTCTGCTTAACTAACCCCTTAATACTAGCAGGAGCACCCTCAAATATCGTAGTGTTGAGTAGTACTGCCTTACCCCCATACCTTACTAAGTATAAGGTCATGTATGAATCCTCAGTTAACCTATCAGGTATACCTCCAACCCTAACTAAGAACTCCTTAGATACAGCCATACCCTCACCACTAACTAACGGGTAACTAGTAACTACTGTTAAACCAGGTAGTGCTACATCATACCATAAATTAGTATCTATAAGTGATAACCTACTTAAGAAGCTATCACCAACTCTTAAAACCCTACAACCTATGAGTACGTAGCCAGACCTAAATAACTTAGCTACCTTAAGTATGTGGTGTCTATCCCTAACTAAGTCCCCAGCATCGTAGATCACGATGATATCACCTTGAACCATACTCAACACTATATTTATAGCTGAGGCCTTACCCCTCCTAACCCCGTGGTTAACAACTACTGAAGTCTTAAACCCATTACCCTCTAACAACTCCTTCAGAGAATTCACATATTCTAAAGTCCTTAAATCACCCTCCTCAACAACTACGTAAACATCTACTAAATCTCTAGGGTATTCCTGAGAAGTTAAACTCTTGAAAGTTATTTCAATATCTTTAAAGTTTTCCTTATAGAAGGGAAGTATTATAGAGACTCTAGGTAGGTTATCTAGGATGTCATCATAATGATTTACATTAACCCATACACGTTTCTTAAGCTTAGAAAATATACTGTATATAGATATTGATGAGTAGAATATTGAGAGTAGGAAGAAACCAGTAACTATACCCCAAACACTAATCCCACTCACCAAATTTAACACTATAGATCACAATTTAATGTTTAACGTCAACACATAATCTCTAACATCCACTATATAGAGATCTACAGAACTCTACTCTCAACTAACCTCTTCTTCACTCTAATAGCTCTAATAGTTTCCTCACGTTGTAACTCCTCAAACTTCATCGATAGATACTTAATAGTATTCGTGAGTCTTGGGATATAACTCTTCTCAAGTATATTAACTATCCTCCTCAACCTAGCGATCTCAGCACCTACATTCACTAAAGTCTTCTCATACTCAAAGACCTTACTCAATAACCTTAAGATCTCCTCTCTATTAACCTGAAGTTCTGAGAGTTCTAAGGGGAGTTGTGGTTGTGGTGGAGGTATACCCTCAAATCCGTATGAGTAAGTCCAAACACCAATTATATTCTTATAACCTACGTAGAGATTTAATGTTTGAGGTATTGTTGATGTATATACGTTAAGACCTTCTAAACCCTCTAAATACAGTGTTGTGTAGTAACTACTGTAAGCCTTAGCTAACAACTCATTAAGTTCCTGTCTAGTCTTAATAACCTCACGTAGTGTGTCCCTGAAAACCTCTAGCAGGTACATCTGCCTATCCTTAAGTAAGTTATAGAAACGTCTAGCAAGTCTTAACCTCCTCCTAAGCCTAAGTAACTCAATCCTAGTAGGCCTACTAATCTTAATTATCTGCATACTCATTTCTGAACCCTATACCTAGGATGATACTTCTTTATGAACTCCTCCCTAATAGCTAACTCCTCCTCAGGGAGTATGCTTAGTAAGTCCCAAGCTAAGTCTAAAGTCTTCTCAATATACCTCCTCTCATACTCACCCTGATTAATGAATCTACTTTCGTAAGCATCTGCAAACTCTAAGTACTTCTTATCCCTATCAGTTAGGGATTCAGTACCGACTATAGCTATTATCTCCCTAAGTCTCTGACCCTCAGCATAAGCCCTCATAAGCTGTGAAAACACTGCGTGGTGGTCTTCTCTAGTCTTACCAGGACCTATACCCTCCTTCATCATCCTAGATAATGATAAGAACACATCAACTGGTGGGTATATACCCTTACGCCATAGATCCCTAGATAAGACTATCTGACCCTCAGTAATATAACCGGTTAAATCAGCTATCGGGTGTGTGATGTCGTCGTCAGGCATTGAGAGTATAGGCATTATAGTTATACTACCCTTCTTACCAACAACTCTACCAGCCCTCTCATACATAGTTGCTAAGTCAGTATACATGTAGCCTGGATAACCCCTCCTACCAGGTACTTCCTCCCTAGCTGCTGAAACCTCCCTCAAACTCTCACAGTAGTTAGTCATATCCGTAAGTATAGCAAGTACATGCATATCATCCCTCCAAGCTAAGAACTCAGCAACTGTAAGTGCTGTCCTAGGTAATGCTAACTTCTCAACAGTTGGTGCTGAAGCAGGTGCTAAGAAAGCTACAGTCCTATCAATAGCACCCATCCTCCTCAACTCATTTAAGAAGTACATAGCTTCCTCAAAAGCAACACCTACAGCCCCGAAAACAACTGCGAACCCCTCCTCCCTACCCCTAACACGTGCCTGCCTAACAACCTGCATAGCCATCTTATTATGCGGTAGTCCAGAACCTGAGAATATAGGTAGTTTCTGACCCCTAACAAGTGTTAACATACCGTCAATAACTGATATACCTGTCTCTATAAACTCTGAAGGAGGTACCCTAAGTGCTGGGTTTAGAGGATAGCCGTGAATATCTAAGTAATCCTCAGGTATTATAGGTGGGCCGCCATCAATAGGTTGTGCAAGACCGTTAAACACCCTACCAAGCATATCTGTAGAGACAGGTATGTTTAGTGTCTCACCCCTCAACCTAACTACAGTCCTACCTGGTGAGATACCCATAGACGTACCGAATATCTGAACTACAGTTACGTCCCTTGAGATATCTATTACCTGACCTAACCTAACATCACCATCAACTTCCAACTCAACTAACTCACCATAACCAACACCTGGTAATGACTTGATGAAGACTAGAGAACCTTTAGTACCTACTAACTGCCTAGTAGCTCTAACGTATAACTTAGCCACTACCACCACCTAATAAACCCTCAACCTCCTTCCTAAAAGAATTCCTAAACTCCTCATAGAGTTTCCTAACCTCATCCAACGTATAGAGTTTAAACCTATATATCATGTACGGGGACTTCAACTCCCTAATCTTAAATACTGGAACACCATTCCTAACTAACTTCAGAGCTACTTCGTAGAACTCAGTGATCGCGTTCATTATTATGAAGCCCTTCTCAAGCGGTGAGTAAGCATCGTTAGGGTCGTACTCATTCTGTTGTAGGAATGCTTCCCTAATCATCCTAGCAACATCAAGTAATAACTTATCCTCCTCAGGAAGTGCTTCAGGACCTACTAACCTAACAATATCTAATAACTCAGACTCCCTCTGAAGTATCTTAAGGAATAAACCCCTACCCTTAGACCACATCTTACTACTCACTTCATCCATGTAATCCCTAACGAAGTCTACGTATAAGCTATAACTTATGAGCCAGCTAACAGCTGGGAAATGCCTACGTGTAGCTAACTCATAATCTAGAGCGTATAGTGACTGTATATACCTTAAGGTGTTCCTAACAACTGGTTCACTGAAATCACCACCTGGTGGTGAGACAGCACCAAATATAGTTACACTACCTACCCTCTCAGGAGACCCTAGAGTTACTACCCTACCAGCCCTCTCGTAGAAGTCTGCTAACCTACTAGCTAGGTATGCTGGGAACCCCTCCTCACCAGGCATCTCCTCCATCCTACCGCTAATCTCCCTCATAGCCTCAGCCCACCTACTAGTTGAGTCAGCAACTAGTAGTACGTCATAGCCTTGATCTCTGAAGTACTCAGCTATTGTTATACCTAGGAGTACACTACTCTCACGTGCTGCTACAGGCATATTACTAGTATTAGCTATGAATACAGACCTCTCCATCATAGGCCTACCCCTCCTCGTATCGAATAACTCTCTAAAACTCTTCAAAGCATCAGACATCTCATTACCTCTCTCACCACAACCTACGAATACAGCTACATCTGCATGACTCCACTTAGCAAGTGATTGTAGCATTACAGTCTTACCAGTCCCGAAACCACCGGGTACTGCTGCCTTACCACCCTTAGCTATCGGGAACATCAGATCTATAACCCTCTTACCAGTTACTAAGGGTTCTGAAGGCGGTAGCTTCTCCCTATAGGGACGTGGAGTCCTAACAGGCCAGACCTGATATAACTTAACCTCATACCTAGTACTACCTGAGGTTACTGTAGCAATGACGTCCTCAATAGAGTACTCACCATCACTAACAACCCACTCTAAAACACCCCTAACGTTAGGTGGGATCATGATCTTATGCTCAACTATAGGTGTCTCAGCTACAGAGCCGATGACATCACCACCACTAACCTCATCACCTATATGGAGTTCTTTAGACCTCCTAAACACCCACTTCCTATCCCTACTTAAGGCATTTACCTTAACACCCCTCCTAATGAATATACTACCTGTTAACTCACCAATGACTAACTCAGGTCTTTGGAGACCGTCATATATAGAACTTATTAATCCAGGACCTAACTCAGCTGAGAGGGGTCTACCAGTAGCTTCAACATTCTCACCAACTGTAAGTCCTCCAGTCTCCTCATAAACCTGTATATATGCGTAACCACCCCTAATAGCTATAACCTCACCTATAAGCCCCTCCCTACCGACGTAGACTATCTCATACATCCTAGGTGATTCAATACCTTCAGCAACTACTAAAGGACCTGCAACCCTGTAAATCCTACCAGTTCTTAAACTCATACTAAACACCTACTTCATAACCTATTATTCTAGAAGCAAATCTCCGGTAATAAAGTGCTGGGTTACGACTTAAGAACTCCTTACTATCAGGTATGACTGTTATTAGAGGTGTAGTACCTTTCTCATTAACCATCATGTGGTCTAACTTAAGAGTCTGAGCTATAGATTCCTCAATCATTACAACACCTACATCCTTCCTACTCTTAACCTCCTTCAAAATATTAAACACCTCACTAACATTACTTACAGTGTATACTTCCTGAAAACCTAATAACTTATAGAAGTTAACTGACTCAGCACTAGCTATTACTAACACCTTCTTAACCTCCTTCACCAAGGCCTTAACCACCTCGAGAATAAAACCCTAAGTAACTCATACCTTAACAACCTATCAATACCGTAGAGAGTTAGTAGGTTAATTACACCACCTCTATAGTAGAGTACATCCTTAGATAGTTGGTATAGTGTTAATAACTCCTCAATAAACCTCTCTAGAGGACCTACTCTAAACTTCTTAGAAATCTTAAGGATCTGTTCTAAACCAACTTCAAAGTATAGTGCCCCAACACCTCTAAAGAATTTAATACCTTCAATAACTACATCACTAACCTGTATATCCCTTCTTAAGTTAAGGATGTCTAAATTATCTAAATACCTAATATACTGTAAGATATCGTAAAGTACTGCTAAAGCTATTGCTGGTTCGTAATCCTCACCAATAAACTCACAAACATCTTTAAGTCTGGATAAGTGTTTAGAAACTATACAGCTAAACCCCTTACCACTACATACCTCATAGTCTTGTAACTTAATGAATTTTAAATTATGGTATGTAGGGTTCTTAGATGTTAAGGTAGCGTGGAGTAGGCCTAACTCTGAAGACTCTAACAAAACGTTGAGGTAATCAACGTATGTATTAGGTAGGTAGTAACGTATCTCATTTAAATCATTAGTAAGTAATTCTGATAACGTACTATCTAACTCCTTAACATCCTTAACAACTGTTAACTTAGCTAACTCAAGCTTAAACTCCTCAGTATCGACTAACCTAGTAGGTACTACACCTTCAACTATAGACCTAATTAAGTCAGGTATTAACGGTGGTTTTGAAAGTCTTATATAGATTATAGACTCTATAAATAGATTATCATTCAAGTCATCCAACCTCAAAGAGTTGAGGTAGTAACTCACGTAAGCATCTATCAAGTCTAGTATTGTAGGAGTTATCTACAGTGACCTCACCACTAACTACTACAACCCCACCACTAATCCTCTGATCCTCAACTACAGTACCTCTAATACCTAACCTACTTAAGAGTAACTCCATCAACTTCTTATCGTTAGGAGCTACATGTACTACTAACTCATTAGCTACTATACCCATAGACTTAAGAACTTCTAAGGAATCCTTCAAAAGTATTTCCAGAGATCTTAACTGCTCCTCCTCACTCATACTCTTAATAAGTTCCCAAACCCTCCTCCTAAGCTCCTCAACAACTTCATACTTAGTTCTAGCAATCATTAACCTAGCTTCCCTCCTAGCCTCAGCAAGCCTAACCTCAAACTCAGTCTCGTTAATAACCCTCCTCCTCTCCTCATTAATTAACTCCTTCTTCCTCTCCTCAGCCTCCATAATAATCTTCTCAGCCTTCTCCTTAGCTTCCTTAATAATTAACTCAGCTTCAGTTCTAGCCTTCTCAAATACAGTTTTCCTCAACTCTTCAAGACTCATTACTCTCCTACCACGCAGAAACTATGAAGAGCATGACTATACCGAACACCATACCGATAATTCCGAAGAGTTCCTCATACGCTGCTAACACAATACCCGTACCGAATATACCTCCACGAGTCTTAATTAACTGAGAACCTGCCTGACCACAAACTATTCCCTGCCTCCACGCTGAGAATAACTCTGCAAGACCTACAAAAATACTTACACCTAAGATTGCACCAGCTATATGTGAGGGTAGTACACCACCATACTTACTCAGTAGTCCTGGAATTACCATGAAGTAAGAAATCAACATATACGTGAGTCCGTAAACTAATGTCTGAGTCATTGGTAGGAATGATAATACATAAACCCTACCCCTCAACCCAGGATTCTCAGCAATTGTTGGGATACCTGAAGCTGTAGCTGCTGAAATACCTAACGTAGTACCTATAGCTGCTAAACCCTCAGCTAATCCAGGACCTAAAGTCCCGATTAACGTGGATATCTCACCCATAATAACTACCTCAAGATAAGTATGTTGAGATTAAGATTAAATAGTTTATGTAGTAGGTCCTAACCTAACCTTAGTTAGTACTGTTGAGATAGGTGTTATCCTCCTCCCACAACCCTCGTAAAACTTAGATGATACTTCATACATTATCAATCTTAATGAATGTACGAATGGGCTTAAGGATGATAGCCCTAAATTCACTAGATGAAGTAGTGATGATATTAAAACACCAATAACTACACCGAACACTATACTTACAGAACTTAACGTTGATACAGTACTGAATATTAAGTTATTTATTAATTCTGCTAAGATAGCACTACCGAGGGCTATACCTGCAATCCTCACAAATGAGAGTATATCAGCTAATATCCCTAACACGTCAAAGATCCATAACAACGCACCGAATGGTCTATCAGTAATAGTCTTAATAACTGCGTAACCAATAACTGTAGAAAGTGTTATGTAGAGTAGGGTTTTAGGGTCTACCAGCTTTAACAGTCCGAAGATATCAGTACGTAATCCGAAGACTGACTCAACAGTAGCTGGTCCGAGGATAGCAATCAATATTATAAGTAATTCTAATACAGCACCGACTGTACTCCTACTAATGACTATATTTTTAATTAAACCTAACCCATGTGCTATAAGTACTGAGTAGTAACCGATGATCATAGCCATACCTATATAAGTAATTATTGTTGAGCCAAGTGCTTCAGGATCTGCTAGACGTGCTGGTAAGCTAGGTAGTACTTGCGGTATTATATAGCTTAGGTAAGTACCTACTAGGGAACCGAAGAAGTTACGTGATAGTAACCCAGCTATAATACCTACCACACCTGCGTAGGTAGCAATATTAACTAACTTCTTTAAAGTCTCCCTACTCTCTACGAAGTATGGGAGTACTAGTCTAGCCCCTATAATAAGCCCTATACCATACCCAACATCTGGGAACATCAACGAGAAGAAGATTAAGTAGAAGTACGTTAGTAATGGTGTTGGATCCCACTCATAATGTGCTGGATAACCTATAATCTCAGTAAATAATTCAAACGGTCTGAACACCCTATGATTATTAAACTCTACTGGTGGGTTAGGGTCATTCTCATACACTACATAACCGTTAAAACCTGATACATACTTCCTCAACTCAGTACTCCTAGACCTTAAAGACCAACCAACAACTAAGGTCATATACTTAGAATTAAATGCATACCTTAATAACTCAACCTCCCCCTGAATAGTCTCAGAAAGCACCTTAAGAAGTGCTAACTCATACAACTTACTCTCAAGGACTTCAGAAACCTTCTTCTCTAACTCCTCAATACGTCCCCTAACATTCTTAATCTCCTCATCAATCCTTACTAACTCCTCACCAGGTACTACCACCTCTAAAGACTTAGGTATTACAACTTCAAACCTACTTAAGTAACTCCTTAAGACATCATAAACACTCCTCTCAAAAACTACTACAGCTACTACCCTCCCCTCACCAACTGTAATCATCAAAACTATCTTCAAAGCCTTACTCAAAACATCTTCAAAATCCTTACCACCACCATATAAAGTCTTGAAGACTAAGTAATCACCTACGTAATCTATTAAAGACCTATCAAAAACTCTAAACTTACTTAGTAAGTCATTAATTACTAACTTAAGTATCTGAAGCCTCTCTAACTCCTCTTCATACCTCCTAACCTCATCAACTAACGACTTAACTACCTCATACACAGATTCAAACTCCTTAACTAACTTCTCTAAAGCTTCGTCAGTATCCCAAGGAAGTCCTCTAACCTCAACATCAACACCTCTCTTAATTAATGAGTTAAACTCCTTATACAGTATTAACCCTCTCTCAGACAACTCCAACCTCTTCTTAATTACTGCTAAAGCCTCACTAGCTTCAGTAGGTGGTAGTGGTTCGAAAAGACCTCTCTTAACAAGACCCTCAACTAACTCCTCAACCCTATCCTTAGGAACTACTACATACGTCTTCAAACCTATATCAGGTCTATTAAGTAGTAGTTTAGAGGGTTGAAGCAATTACTAACCCTCAAACCCGACAACCTTAGAAAATATATTCCTAGCAAACTCATCAACCCTCCTACTAACACTCTCACGTAACTTACTAGCAGTTCTCTCAGCATCCTTTAAAATCCTCTTAACCTCTAACTCAACACTCTCCTCAATCCTCCTCCTCTCCTCACTTAACTCCACTAAGTAAGACTTATCACTTAATATCTCCTCAGCCCTCTTCCTAGCCTCCTTAATAATCCTCTCAGCTTCAGCCTCAGCCTCCTTAATGATTCTAGATGCCTCAGCCTCTAACTCCTTAACAACACTACTCAACTAACATACCTAATACAGGTTAAAACTACGTAATATAAAGTTTAACACTTTCGATAATACTAGAAACCTAACATCACCTACTATACCTAAGTTTTAAGACATTATAACAACTACTTCTCTCATGAGGTACGACATCACCTTTAATAATATGTAGTACTTTAAAACCTACAATACTTAACACATCAGCTATAAACTGTCTATGACAGTACTTAGGGTTTAACTCCCTACACATTATTAAGACGTAATACCTACTAGCTAACTCACTTAAGTATTTCAGGGTGTTGTATACTTCCTCACTACTAAGTAAGTAATTAACGTATGAGTTAAATACTGAGGAAGTACTACAGTTAACACTACCACTAAATTTAAGTCCTAAAGCACCTAAAACACCAAACCACTTATAACTAATACCTACACCACCTAACACAACCTCTAACTCATCCTTCGAGAAACCACGTAATTTACTCCTAGGGAACCTCCTAACATCAACAACTACCTCAATATTAAATCTCTTAATAGTGTTGAGGAACTCACCTACTGAGTAGTTAGAGTAACCGATAGTGTAGACGGTACTTACAGACTTACTCAAGAATGAACACCTAATCCAACCTATCCAACCTAGAGATCCCCCCTACCATATATTAACTTAATATTATACTTCCTACACCTCTCCTCTAAATACTTAACTACCTCCTTAGAGACATTCTCTATTGCTAGTACAGCCATGTAGACCTTACTACCAAATATAGACTCAACAAAATCCACTAATTCAGAACTACTCACTACCATACCTATAATGGGAGTGTACTGAAGCTTATAATTATTTTATTTAGTGGAGAACGTCTTAAATTTAATTAGGTCTTCACAATAATGTTTATTAGTTTTCCTAAGTTTTCTAATATGGTGATTCGTAATTGACACATTTAGATTTGGTGTTGGAGGTCTTGAGGAATTATTTAGGGGTTTATTGAGGAGGGGTTCTCTAGCCCTTATATATGGTAAGCCAGGTGTTGGTAAGACCTTACTAGCTAGTACTATATGTTATAGTAATGCTTTAGATGGTATGAAGTGTTACTATGTTTCATTTTATGAGGATAGAGAGAAACTGTATGAGTTTATGAAGGGCTTCAACATAGACTTAAGTAAACTTGATGGGAGGGTCTTTAAATACGTTAAACTACCTCTAGTTACTAAGGAGGGTTTAAAGGACTTTATAGATAGTGTATTTAAGGATATCGTAGTTTTTAAACCTGATATAGTTGTGATAGATAGTATAACACCATTACTTAATATCTTAGGTAATGACGTTAACACTAGAGTAATACTACATAACTTCATCTATGAATTACCTAAAGTTATTAACAGCTTAGTAGTTTTGATAGCTGAGTCTACAGATATTAAGGAGTTAAGTTCCTTAGCTTACGTAGCTGATGTAGTTATAGGTCTTAAGTCTGAAGTAGTTAATAACTTAATCGTGAGGGAGTTAGTTATTGATAAGGTTAGAGGTTCTCAAGTACTACTAGCTAAGATACCCTTCTCAATAGTTAGTGGTTCAGGTATTAGTGTGTGGGTACCTCCAAGACTTGAGGAAGTACCGACTCCTAACTACGGTAAGGTATTCCGTAACGTATGTAGTTTATTTAAGGACTTAATAGGTGATTACCTCTACGGTGGTTGGCATATTTACGTGACTTACGATGCTGATGCTAGATCCTACGATATAATAACCTATGTAATTACCTTAGCATTACTAAGTAATTCTAAGACATTACTAATTAGTTATAAGTTCTCACCAGACGATATATTGAAGGTTGCTGAGACCTACCTTAAGGAGAGAAACGTTAGTGTAGATTTTAAAGAGTTATTCAAGGATAACTTAATACTTAAGGGATTTAACCCAGCAGTATATAGTATTGAGGAGATCTACAACACCGAGCTTGAGTTAATATCTAGGGTAAGACCAGACATAGTTATATTCTTCGGTATAGACCTACTACATCACTACTATAGAGGAACTACTACCTTCAAATACATACATAATCAAATACTCTACCTGAGGAAGTTAAACATACTAACGTTTAGGGTAAGTTCGTACGTTGATGAAGACCACTACAGAGCTAATACATCATTAGCTGATGTAGTAATTAGATTCCTAAAGGATGAGTACTTAACGAAGCAGGTAGTATATGTTTGGGTTAGAGGTAGGAATCCGGAGGTAATTACTTATGAGGAATTAAGTAAATGCTTAAGTGAGGCTATTCAACACTATTAAATTACAGTTTACAACATACCTAACATTTAATCATATGTTTAAAATTTCCTTACTAGTATTGTCTAAATATTTATAATTAAATATTTAAGTAATGAGGAACAGCATAATGACAACTCCCCAGTAAGTTCTTTATAATTATTGTATGAATGATGTGGGGTATCATTATGTAGTACTGACGTTAGTATTAATACTAACAACACTTACAGAAGCACAGACACTACTTGAGTATAATGCTTCAGGAACATTCATCAAAGTACCTGAACTAAGGGTAGTAAAAACATCACACATACCTAACTACATACTTCATAAGCAGGAATAATTAATATAACACCTATGACACCCTTCCCCACCTATTAATGTCGGTCTTACCAGATGCATAGTTCTGTAACTCTAAGACATCTACCATCTCCACTAATCCCAGAGGCTCTATGCGTCCTCTGTAGAACTTCCTCATAGTGCTGTACCTGATGTTGTAGTTTCTTTTTATTGTTACGTAGACTAGTTGAAATGGCTACAGGACGTTAAGACTCAGAAAACATAGCTTCACGGGAGGTAGGGATGTAGTAGCAACAATAGACCTCTACAAGAAGCTTTCATCTAAAATACTCAAGATGTGGGGAGCTTGAGGTCTTTCTGAGCACACCCAAGCAACTATATAAACTTATGTGAGAGCTGAGTTTCCTATTGAGTACTACACTTTAAGCTCTATGAACTGTGGTTTTGTACTGTACTTGAGTCCTATGTCTTTATGTGTAGGTTTTTCTAGGATGAAGAGTTTTTCATGGTATATTAGTAGGAAGTCTCTATCTCTAATCCTACTCCATACTTCTCTAGTTGTCTTCATCTTATGCTGTATCTTAACCACCTCTTCTTTCAGTATGAAGCCAGTATCAAGTAGTGTTAGTAGGATGTAATGAGATACAGGTACATAATGTTTCTTAATCCTAGTATCACCAACTAATATACCTAACATGCTTCCGGGCTTTAGAACTCTGTAGATCTCTCTAGCTACTTGCTTAAAGAGTGCTAAGTACTCTTCAAGACTGTTAGTTCTTGAAAGATCTCCTTCAGTTCGTTGTTCGCTGTACTCAATAATGTTGAAGTATGGTGGATGAGTTGCGACTAGGTCTATAGAGTTATCAGGTATCTTATCTAACATCCTCGCATCACCGTGGTAGACTTTATACCACGCACTACTACCTATACCGTTATCACTAGCATTGCTGTAGTCAAGCAGGCTTTTAGGCCTACCTTCTTTCAAAGTCTTCATGAGGTAGTATAGCCTGTGGTGTGTAAGCATTACTGCATTATAGTTTATATCAACACCTATACAGTTCCTACCGAGTAGTATAGCCTCTATACATGTGGTTCCTGAACCAATCATAGGGTCTAAGACAACGTCGCTAGGTTCAGTGTACTTCAAGATGAGAGCACGTGGTATTTGCGGAGCCCAATTACCTCTATAATCACCTCTATGTGTAGCCCAAGAACCTCTTCTAGGAAAACTCCAAACAGTAGTAGAGATATCCGTAAGTTCTTCTGGCATAGGCTCAAGCCTACTAACCTCAATAGGCTCAAGAACAATCTCCTGATCTTCAACAACAACACTCTTATTCTTAGAGATGAAATCTAAGTACTCCTCTATAGAGACTTCCCTCATACTCTAAAACCTCACAATCCTTCTAACATCGGAAAGACTAAAACCAGCTTCGAGAAATGTATAAACTGTCAAGACCATCTTGGAACTTAGGTATTTTAGTGGTGGATAGTTAACATCCTCCTGAAGACCTATCCATTTAAGGGTTAAGAGAAACTTCCTAATCTCATTCTTTAGGTTATCGCTAAGCTTATCGAAGTATTGTTGTATGATTTTCTCAACAGACCACCTATCTCTAAGAAACTTTATTGTAGCGTTAATGAGGTACTCATCAGTAAGGCTATCCACGTTCTTTAATTTAATAAACATTTCACCAAGATCATCATGAGTAGATAATTTCACTAAAGGAGTGAAGTTTGGAGAATACCTCCAGACCTTGAAATCACACTTACCCTCACCATCAGATATTGCTATGAAAACCACGTAATCATTAATATGTTCAACTAATAAAATTCTTAGAGATCCATCACTACAAATCCCTAATACTTCATCAAACACAGCTTGCGCCTGTGTGAGAGAAGGTAAAACATTTACAATACCAACAACGTCTAT
>Ga0185307_1000513_pt1 | contig 24157 bp, 23 predicted proteins | sample LHCtaG_FD_128010 | JGI IMG/M metagenome (GOLD analysis project Ga0185307, IMG submission 128010) | Hot spring microbial communities from Little Hot Creek, USA to study Microbial Dark Matter (Phase II) - LHC4sed_matched (SPADES... | ecosystem: Environmental > Aquatic > Thermal springs > Hot... | reverse complement strand
GTGTTAAAGTCAAGAAAAATGTTAGAACAACTTTAGCTTTTGTTGCTAATGAGCCTGAGACTGGTGAGCGGACATTCATATTTTACCGAAGCCCCTGGGTTAAGGGAACATCTGTTGACTCCCTATTGCCAGAGGATATTGACTATGATTATATTTCATCTGCAAAAATTCTTCACGTATCTGGATTCGCTCTTTCACAAAACCCAACGAGGGAAGCAATCTTTAAATCTATAATGCATGCTAGAGAAAACGGGGTTAAGATATCGTTTGATCCAACCTTAAGACTTGATGTTTGGAGGTCTGAGAGAGCGATAAGAGCCATCTATAATAAGGCGCTTAAACTATCTAATATAGCGATGTTCTCCCGCGAAGAAGCTGAGTTCACATTTAAAGTGAAAGACCCGGAAAAAGCGGCTGATAAAGCCCTAAAGTACGGTGTTGAGGTTATTGGAATAAAGCTTGGCGATAAAGGGGCTCTAGTAAAAACTAGAGATGGAAAACGTGTTTACGCACCAGCCTTTAAAGTGAGAGCAGTAGATACAACTGGCGCTGGTGATGGATGGAACGCTGGCTTACTTGTTGGTTTACTTAGTGGCTGGGATCTTGAAAAATGCGTTAAAGTAGCCAATGCTGTTGGAGCTTTAGTGGTTACCAAGCATGGTGCGATAACGACCTTACCATACAGAGAAGAGCTAATCAAATTTATTAGAGAACAAAATTTGGAGATCGAAATTTAAAGCATTCATTTTTTGTTCTTAGCGCTGATAAAAGGCAGACTATTTTCACTATAATTCTCCATATTAAATGTAATTGTGTGAGCGCATGCTAAAAATAAAGAGGAATAGAAAAATGCGGCGTTAGATTAGCGGAGGTCCCCGATCAGTTATCTTATTCTCAATTCTCTCTAGTATAATCATCTTTTCCATCATAGACATCACCTTTTTCTCATTTTTTCATTTTTATAATATGAGAAAAGGGATATATAAGTTTTTCGCATTATAATAAAAATTTAAAATGAGAAAATTTATAAATCACATCTACAAGTACTATAGATCTTAGCAAGAAGCGTGGCGATCTAGGATGGTTAATAGGGGATATTCGATCGAAGTTAGATCTGAAAGTAAAATGGTTGAGGTCAAGTTCACCTCAGCCGTAAGCTTTTATACAATAGAGGAGGTGCTAAACCAGCTTAGAGGATACATTGCAGAAGATTATTGCATTAAATTGGTGGGTTACATTAATAGGGAATCCAATTATCTTAGATCTTTTATGCTGGCACTTTCACTTTTTGGTAATGAGAATCGTATAATCTTTGAGAATAAGGCAAGGTTCAGAAAGGCTGAGAGGAGACTAAGGAAGAGGCAGATGTTAGAATTAAGGAATAGGGGCTATACTGCTAAGCAGATATCGGAGGAGCTGAAAATTCCCTTAAAAACCATATATAGGTGGCTAAGGGAATAAGGCTAAAACATTAACATCAATTATAGACAGATCTGCGGGAAGAGAAAAATTAAGATATTCTCTTTAATTGAAAATTTTTAGAGGAAGATGATTTTGAGCTCGCTAGTTTTCCAGCGCTATTCAAAGAAAACTTTAGCCTCTTCATATAATCCTAAGTCAACTTGCTTTGTTCTTCCAGTCGCCTCAGAGAGCGGGACCGTAGCTATTTTACCAGCCTTCAATGCGACCATCACGCCAAATTTCCCCTCTTTAGCTAAATCTACCGCCGCCAACCCGTATCTTGTGGCTATTATTCTGTCGAAGGCTGTCGGGGAGCCACCTCTAATCGTGTGGGCTGGGACAACGTATCTTGTTTCAATTCCTAAAATTTTCTCAAGCTCCTTTGCTAGGAACTCGCCTATGCCGCCGAGGTAAACGTGTCCAAACTGGTCAACCTTAACATCCTTTGTTATTGGACCCTTATAGTCCTTAATTAGAGCGCCTTCAGCCACCACTATTACCAGCGCTTTTTGGCCGCTCTCCATCTTCTTTCTTACAAAATTTGCAACATCCTCTATGCTGAATGGCTCCTCAGGTATTAAGATTAGATCGGCGCCAGCGGCTAACCCGGAGTATAACGCAATCCAACCAGCGTGCCTACCCATAATCTCAACTATGAAAACTCTTTCGTGCGCATCAGCCGTAGCCTTAATATTTTCTATTTGGTGCATGGCTTCATTAACAGCTGTATCAAATCCTATGGTATGCTCGGTTTCCGGAACATCGTAATCAATAGTTTTTGGGATGCCGATTACAGGGAAGCCGGTGTCGCTAAGCGCTTTGGCAACGCTTAAAGTATCATCCCCGCCAATAGCTATTAAAACATCTAAACCAAGCCTTCTACAGTTCTCAATTATTCTCTTTATTCCGTCTGGCTGCTTCAGCGGATTAACTCTAGACGTCTTAATTATTGTTCCACCCATTCCAATTATATCCTTAACGTTCTCATACTTCAGCGGGACAGCGTCACCCTCAAGCGTTCCCCCCCAACCACGTCTAATGCCTAAGACCTCAAACCCATATTTCTCACATTTCTTCACTATCGCCCTAATTGAGGCATTAAGCCCCGGCGCATCTCCACCTCCAGTTAAGACACCTATCCTCACTTTAGATCCCCCTATCCAAACAATTCTAAAAATATGAGAAGACTAGTAAAGAAAAACTTTTCGTTTCTAAATCACATAATATTAGACGATATTAAGCGTTTTAAGCATGTTTTCACTCTTATTTTCTTGTATGGGAGAGAGGGTTTAGGGATGACCAAGTATATCTTTGTAACCGGTGGGGTGTTAAGCTCTGTAGGTAAGGGAATCGTCACTTCTTCTGTGGGCAAGATGCTCCAGTTTAGAGGGTTCTCGGTCACTGTGATTAAGATAGATCCTTATGTGAATGTTGATGCTGGAACAATGAACCCGTACATTCATGGCGAAATATTTGTCACGGATGATGGGGGCGAAACTGATTTAGATTTAGGCTGGTACGAAAGATTCCTAGACGTCAATTTGTCTAAAGAGAATAATATTACTACTGGACAAGTATATCAAACAGTCATTGAAAGGGAGAGACGTGGAGAATACCTTGGGAAGTGCGTTCAGATAATACCGCACATAACTGATGAGATTAAGCGAAGAATACGTTCAGTTGCTGAAAAATCAAAGGCTGACGTCGTCCTTACAGAGTGCGGTGGAACCGTCGGTGACATTGAGGGGCTGCCTTTTCTGGAAGCTATAAGGCAGATGCGTTTAGAAGAGGGTTACGAGAACACACTCTATATACATGTGGCTTTAGTGCCGATACTGGATGTAACATCCGAGATGAAAACTAAACCATTACAACACAGCGTAAATGAGCTACGCCGCATAGGTATACAACCGGACATAATAGTCTCCAGATGCGCAAAAATGATTACTAAGGATGTTCTTGAAAAAATTGCGCTCTTCGGGACTATACCTAGTGAAGCCGTATTCTGCTCATATAATGTGCCGACAATCTACAAAGTTCCATTAATCTTAGATAAACAGGGTATGGGCGATTATATATGCAGGCGGCTCGGACTTACACAAAATCAATTAAATATGGAGGAGATAAAAAGATGGAGGGATTTCGTTGACTCCCTGGAAAATTGTAAGTATACCGTGAAAATAGCTCTTGTAGGTAAGTATACTGGGCTAACTGATAGTTACGTCAGCATGAATGAAGCTTTTAAGCATGCTGGTGCAGCATGCAGCACGAGAGCTTTAATAGATTATATTGAGGCAGAAACTTTTGAAAGAAACCCGGAAAAAATTGACGTCCTCAAAAATTATGATGGCATATTTGTTCCATACGGTTTTGGCCCGCGTGGAACCGCTGGAAAAATCATGGCGATTCAATTTGCGAGAGAGCGTGATATCCCATTTTTAGGGATTTGTTATGGCTTTCAATTGGCAGTTGTTGAGTTCGGGAGAAACGTATGTGGATTAAAGGACGCAAATAGTACAGAAATAGATGAGAAAACTCCTCATCCGGTGATAGATTTGATGCCAGAACAGCATCAAATGATATATAAGGGGGCGACAATGCGTTTAGGATCGCACAAAATAATTATTAGGGAGGGGACTCTGGCTCATAAATTGTATAGGGCATTAGAGATATATGAGAGGCATAGGCATAGATACGAAGTTAATCCAGAATATGTAGGTATTCTTGAGAAGAATGGGCTGGTATTCTCTGGAAGAAGCCCTGATGGTAGGCGCATGGAGATTCTGGAGTTACCAGATAAATTCTTCTTCTTCGCATCACAATTCCATGGAGAATTTAAGAGTAGACCTGGAAAACCAAGCCCTGAATATTATGGTTTCGTCAAAGCATGTTTAGATAGAAAGATGGGGAAAAGTAAGCCGGGATTCTGACAAAAACTTAATTAACCAATTAACCCCTACTTAATATTGGTGGAACTTATCTTGAGCGGTGGGAGAGAAAAGCGTAGGCGGAGAGTTGCGCCCACACCAGCTACAAGCGCTGGGCTACTAAGATTTTTCGAGGATGAAAGTGTAGGGGTAAAAATAAAGCCTAGAACACTAATAATATTGACGATAGCGTTTATTATAATTTGTATAATTATCTCTATCTCCGCCTAAAACAAAGAAAAAGATTTATTGATTATCCATGTGAAACTTTATTCTCAAGCATTAATCACGATTAAGAGTTTAATTTATGGCTTCCTTGCAGCCGTTATATTCTTCCTGTAAGGTTTGGGGAGCACTGGTTAATTAAAATGCCAGCTTAACAAGAATAAAAATAAATTTTAATGCTTTGTGGCTTAATTCTAGTTGATTTTTGTAGATTTCTCCATCTTTTTCTAATTCTACTCTCTTCTATAGCCTTCTTGTAATCTAAACTTTATTTTTCAGTTAAAACTGGTAATTTACCGCAAATCTCGCTTAGATCTGGTGAGGGAGGAAAAATTCATCCTCCGCAGAATATAGCTAAAAATTCCCAAAATGGAAAATGGAGCAAAAATACCAATCAAAAGATAATTAAGCCACAAAGCAAATTTTAAGCATTTGTAGCATCGTGTTTTAGCATCAATTATATATTTGGCGCCCACGAAAGAAGTAGCGATGAAAACGCAAACATGTAATAGCAACATTGACCTCGCGATTAGGCATTACTCCTCCCTATTTAAGCTACCTTCATTCAGATTTATAGTCATATTTCTATGCTCAGAGAGTCTAATTCTCGGACTAATGGTAAATGTCCCGTACACATTGTCCTTAAAATGGATTATTAACGGGCTTCTCTTAGGAGCATCTTTCTTTATAGCAACGGTGCTCTCAGATTATTTTCTGGCTAAATCGCTACTTAAGAAAGATATAATTTTGAATTTTAGAAGAATATTGTTCCTCTCATTCTCATCTAATATTTTTTTGACCATCTTTACAGCAATATCTAGCATTCTCACATCTCAAAGTCTCAATGAAAGCTTATTCATCAAGATTTCCTCTCTCGGTTTATTCGCAGCGCTATCCCTTCGCTTTCTCGTTATAAGTTCAATATCATTCTCAAATATTGTCGTTAAAATTCTTTCAAGCATTCTTCAACCATTAATTATCTCTGCTTTAATCTCTATCACTAGAGTAGAAAATCTCTGTGCTCATTATATGTTCTATTTTGTCATTGCTTCAGCCGTCTCAATTTTAAGTGTGAGATTTTTTGCGAAGATTCTGGATGAAGATGGTATGGAAAAATTCGGCATCCCCTCGCTTAAGATATTTAGAGCTTTTCTAGCAGATTGGACTGAAAGCCTCGAGAAGCCATTTGAAGAGATATTGGATCGGCTTGGAGAGGAACGTGATGTAACTGTTTCATCACTTATATTTAACGATAAAGGGAATGGAAAAATAAAGGCAACCATTGTTGTTCCAAATATTCATCCGGGGCCGTTCAAAAATATTGGGAGCAGCCCGCTTCCAAGTTTAATAAAGAATTTTTTAGAGAAAGAGTTTAAATGTGTTATTTCGGTTCCGCATGGCATATCAGGGCATGAATTAGATTTAGTTTCTCAATCAGAGAACAAAAAAATTATTGAAGGAGTACTCTGCGCCATAAAGGAGACGCGCAATTTCTCCAGCAGAGTAACCAATTTCTTCATCATTGAAAGGGATATAGCGAAGGTTGGCTGCCAAATTTTTAATGGGTGCGCCCTACTAACATTAACTACGGCCCCAGAAACCATGGAGGACCTTCCATTAGAGTTAAATGACATCATAATACAGAGGGCTAAGGAGGTTGGCTTTGCTTGGGCTATAGCTATAGATGCTCATAATAGCATTAATGGGCAGTTTGAGAGGGAAAGATCTATTGAGGTGTTTAGGGATGCAGTAAGCTTAGCTCTGGAAAGAGCAAAAAACCTTAAGTATTCTTCAGGCGCTATAAAGGTTGGTGCTGGAAGAGTTATTCCTAAAGATTTGAACATTAGGGATGGAATGGGACCTGGCGGCATAACCTGTGTACTCATCGAAGTTGATGGCCAGAGAATAGCGTATATTACCATCGATGGAAATAATATGGTGTCTGGTTTACGTGAAAAAATTCTTTCAGACTTAGAGGGACTTGGTATAAATTATGGTGAAGTCTTCACAACGGATACTCATATCGTTAACGCTGTGGTGCTGAACGAGAGGGGTTATTATCCGGTAGGTGAAGTAATAGATCATAATAAATTGATTAGTTATGTTAGGCGCTCAGTCCTTGAGGCTTTGGAAAATCTGGGTCCAGCTGAGGTAGCATGGAATAAAACCGTTATCCCTAAGGTTAAAGTTATTGGAGAGAAGCAGATTAATGAGCTAAGCCTTTTAACGGATACCGCCTCAAAAAAGGCTAAGAGGGGTTCCATTATTTTTGTGATTTCAGGGCTTCTTTTAACAGTTTTTTTGGCATTAATATGACTAAAAAAGGAAAATATTATATCAAAGTTGTTATCAAAAAATAAGTGACTCAAAAGAGCGCGAGAGAAGGAGTAGAGATGCGCCATGGCTGAAGAAAGCCAGGTGATGATCGGAAAGAAACCCATAATGAACTATGTGGTCGCATGCCTAACAGCATTTAACTCGGGTGCTAAGAGGGTTGTCGTTAAGGCTAGAGGAAGAGCTATAAGCCGAGCTGTAGACGTAGTTGAGCTGCTACGCCGCGCTTTCCTTAAAGACATTGCCATTGAGAAGATTGAAATCGGCACGCAAGAGATGTCAAGTCCAGATCGACCGAAATCAAACGTCTCAACTATAGAGATCTCACTCGTGAAGAAAGAATAAAAGACCTGAAACCTTCTTCTATTTTTTATTTTTTGTTTTTGTGTATTTACTGAAAGATTCCTACATCCATATGTTCTATCGTCAAAAACCTGAAGGCTTCTTTTTTAGCACTATTATTCTTGTTTTCTCCTTAGTGTGAAGTTCTATTCTTCCATCGAAGCGCTCCATAATTTTTGCCCCTATCACTATTATATGTTTTCCTTCATGGTTCTCTGAAAGGATATCGGCATTATTATCCCAGAGCACCAACATGACTTTACCAGTAGGATCCGAGAGAACCACGCGTCTAACTTTACCCTCATTCCCATTTTGCCGCTTAAATGTGGTTGGTGGGTAAGCGCGTTCAACAAGCCCGATGAGAGTAACCTTTTTTTCATCAACCGATAATTCGCTGATTTTTTTAGTGAAGCCTATTATTGGAGGATAATCCTCATCCCTTAAGTCTTCTGGGCTAATCTCTATTTTACTTTTTAAGCCAGCGCTCAATTCCAGTCTCCCACCAGCCCTTCGTCTCACAGAGGCATGAGATATTTTCACTACCTCGTCTATTATTTTTTCAACGTCTAAAGAGACCGCTTTATCATCCCATAAGGTGACCCTAATCACCCCGGTTTTATCGGCCACATACATGCTTCTCCTAAATCCTTCACGCCCATCTGAATGAAAGAATTTTTTTAATGGGGAGACATGTATTACCCGTCCGCTTATGGTAACATCCCTCAATCCGGAAACTATATCTTTGATCAACAACTTGCTCCTAAAGACTCTTTCAACGGGAACCCCTAAATCGGCAGCTAATGATAGAGCTGCGCTCTCACGTGTTAAAAATCCCCTACTACTCTCCTCCCTACTCTTAATCATTTTTAGGATCTCTTCCCTAGTTAATTCGGGTCTCGCTGAGAGTATCTTGGCAATTATATCTTCAAGTGACATCGCTTTAACTAGAGGTTGCGTTGTACCTCTAGGGTATAAAATTGTGCACCCAATTAATTAAGCGTACTCCCTAATTGCTTAAAGAGACATATCATATTTAGGATAATATTTCAGAAAACTTATTTAATGGGGTTTTCCCTAATTTTTCTTGATATCTATGGAGATTGATTAAACTATGCCTGAGGCATCATTAATGTTTTTCATAGGTTTCGCCCTAATCATCCTAGGGATTGCATTATACTTCATAGCGGCCATAATAATGTTTCTTAGGGGCATTAGGGAAAGTGAGGCTAAAAGGGTTGGAGGTGGTGGGTTAATTATGTTGGGGCCTATACCCATAATTTTTGGAACAGACAGGGAAGCTATGAAAACCTTAATAATTCTATCAATTGTATTAATGGTTATAGCATTAGCTTTTATTTTAATTGCGGGTTGGCTACCGCTAATAATGAAGTAGGGAGAAGGGGAGTGGTTAAACTGGGCTTGAAGATTTGTGAATTATGCGGCAAAAGGAATGCTAGATATGTGTGCCAAGAATGCGGCCGGCTGATATGCGAGCGATGTATAGAACCATACTCATGGCTTTGCTTAGAATGCTATGAGAAGATTGAGAAGACCTCCTATGTGGAGACTGAGGTTAGAGGGTGGAATTACACTCGGATTCCGTTCATGAAAATGTTCATTTTAGGCTTCATGCTAATGTTTATTGGGGCGATCATTTTAATTTTAGCCGCATTATTCTCAGGGTTAAAAGTCTCATTCGGCATAATCTTCCTACCCATACCAATAATCTTTGGTGCTGGCGAACAAGCAGTCCCACTTATGATAATCGCAAGCACCCTAGCTATAATAATTTATATTGTAATCTTCATTTTTCTAATTAAACGAAAATTATCAAAGCACCCGCTAATTAAATTTTCTTAAGGAGAACGTCTCTTCTCTATGTAATCTCTAAATAATAGAAGCTATCACGATCTTTGGAGTAATATACGTCCATGATATATGTAACTCGAGGCCTCATATTATCACTTTTTCCTGCTTTACAGTAAATGTTTGTACAGAAGTAATTCTATTGGCTTAGGATTTTGTGATTGCTTTCTGAATTTATAAGCTTGAGAGTAAAGTAGCGGGCCCGGGGGGAATTGAACCCCCGATTTCAGGCTTTCATCAAACTCTTTTATTAGGTTTTCCGAAGGCTTACGCCCCTAATGCTTGATGGGCTGCGTCCTATCCAAGCTAGACCACGGGCCCATTATAATTTTGGGTTTATGTCGCACTAAAACATTATTATTCTACTTCCCGGACCTGGCAACTTAGTATATAAAGGTTTTATATGTTAAGTTGCCACGTCCCTACTTCCCTAGATTTTCATTTGCCTACCTTAATTATCCTTGGCAGTTTACCAATCATGCCTATATGCCCATCTCGCACTATTATGGCTCCCCTAACGCCCCTTATACTTTTAGCTCTCTCCAAGCCTTTAGATATAGATTTTTCAGTATCTAAGCCTATAACATTATTGCATACTGATGTTGCTGCTGCATCTGCTAAGGCGGCGCTATCGGCAATAACTGTAACCGAGTCGGCTTCCCCAAAACTTATTGTTTGACCTGTTTTACTGGAACTTGTTCCTATACCTATTGGCGAGTCACTGCTAGTTACTAGGAAGCCTATTTTTCCAGATAATTTAGGCTCGCTGGTCGAGATTGATATAACAATATGATCGCTGCTAGTGTAAGCTGATATTTCACCGCCATCCTCAACTAAAGCAATATTTGCACCCATTCTCAGTAGGGCTTTAAGCCCAAAATCAGCTATTGCACCAGCAACAGCAGCCATTGGTCCTACATTTGCCACCTTAGAGACCTCAACCATCCTCAAAATTATTTGGGGCGACCTTAAATCTACATCTAATGGTTCTAGGGAGTAATGGAAGTAAGGGTTCTTCTCAATATACCTTGAAAGTTCCTTTATGTGGCGTTTTATTTCTTTAATTGCCTCTTTAATTGCCTCTTTCTTATCGCTTTTTATATGAATTTTTGAGTGGCCAATGAGCACTCCATACTCATAGATCATTTTCAGTCACGGTATAGTTATAGCTTTTACTGGACATGCCGTAACGCATACTTTACATGCAACACACTTCTCTTCATCAAACTCTAATGTCCAATCATCCCTAAATCTTAGAGCTTTGGTTGGGCAGGGTGATATGCATGCACCACAAGCCACACATTTTTCCCAGTCTATCCGCAGAGTCTCGGCAAACTCCTGAACCTGCACGCCAGCATCCCTAAATAGGTTAAGTATCTCTCTAAGTTTATCCCCGGACGCTGGTATTGAAACTATCAGTTCACCTTTCTGGGCGTTCACTTTAGCCTCAAGAATATTTATTGGCACACCAGTCTTCAGCACCACGCTGGCCAGAATGGGTTTTTCAACAACCCCATGGGAATATATAAGTTTAACTCTCATTGCGGGCTTTTACCCCCAACAACTTTCCTCGATATATCATCTGTCGTTAGAATCCCTATCACCCTGTTCAATTTATCTACTACTGGAACTCCGGAAATATTGTGCTGCGCCATCCTGCGCGCGACAACATCTATAGATTCATTCTCAAATGCTGTTATAACCCTTCTAGTCATTATCTCACCGAGTCTCTTTTTATCGTGAGCTATCGCCTTAGCCAAATCCCATGAGGTCACTATGCCGACCAACTTGCTTTCATCGTCGACAACTGGCAGATGATCAATACCCTTACTAACTAGTTTAGTTGCCACATCCTTTATATCATCGCTTGGCTTAGCTGTTATTACATCGCGGCTCATTATATCACCAACTTTAAGCTCTCTTCTCCTGACATCAAGCGGCTTTAAGACCCCGACCCTTGGAAGTGGCTCAATAGGCTTAGTCAAGAAGAATATTCCCTCAAGAATCCACCTTTTTAGGGTTTCAGCGATCTCCCTAGCCATCTTATAGCTTGATAGCGATGATGATGGAACCTCCCTGTCACCTAAGTAAACTTTTCCAGATCTGAGCTCCGCGTATGAAACCCTTTTAACAACCGGTCTTAGATCCGGCCTAGTTGGCGCGGCGTAGTCACGCATGTTAACGAAGATATCCTCGTCTTTTAGAGCGGCAGTTTTAGCAACCCTCATGTTTATGATTGGTATAGGCATACCTATACCAACATAAAGTGTTGTTCCGTATCGGTGGAATGATGCCCCGCGCAGATACCTACTATTCATTTGCTTTAAATCCCCTTTGACCATAAGTGTACCAAAACCAGAGTTGGGATTATGCTGGGTTCCCTCACCGATTACGTAGCCTACTCCACCACCAAGGAAAATTCTTGTCCCAAAGCCAATAGTCTCGTAATTTGGATCCTTACATAATGGGTTTAATTGTCCAGCGCCCGAAAAAGTTACATTACCATAATTAGGCAGCAATGTACCCATGTAAGTGTATAGGATTCTATCAGAACTATTAGTGGCAGCATCATACCTTTGATAACAGTTTCTCGGATTGACCAGAATTGCCTGGTTTAAATCATCGAGCGTTATGACTGTTTCAATATGCCGTCTTGGATAACAATCTGTTCCATAAGATTCAGCCCTTAAGATGACCTCCTTACCTGAGACCAGATCCTCTATAACATGCCCTCCACCATATTCAAATCCCCTAGTTTCACTCATCGAGGAAGCCCCTAAATAACCGTCCACCGCAGCGAGTCCCTTATAGACTGGGACATCATTCAACCAGCACCTAGTCATTTTTATTGGCGGGTCAGAGTGCCCAAAGTTTAAGAAGACACCAGAACTACACATCGCACCAAATGTTCCAGTAGTTACAACATCCACCTCCTTAGCGGCAACCTCAATGCCACTACTCTCAACGAGCTTAATCATCTCCTCAGCTGTTAATACAACAGCATCACCACGCTTTATCTTCTCATTTATCTCCTCTATTGAACGCAATTCCTCATTATTTTCGGGCATGATATGATGATGCCTCCCTAAAATTTGAATTTATCTTATTAATTGGCTGGCGCTTATAGAGTGAATTACAATCCTTCCATATATTCTTTTGCATATTTTTCATAATATTTTATTCATTATTATATATTTGCTGGGCTTTAATCTTTAACTCCAATTTAAGGGAAGATAGAAGTGAATGGACAGAAAATACTTAATCTTCAAGCGCATAAAAGGGTAAGTTAAAATATGCGCTTAGCGTATGATATTTTATGTTAGAGGATTTAGCAGTTATACTTCCAGCCCTAATTAAGAGTGTGACATCACTATTTATAATCGTTGATCCTTTCGGCAACATACCAATTTTTATCAGTTTAACCGAGAAGATGGATAAGGAGGAGAGGCGAAGAATATTTAATACTGCTACGATAACTGGCTTCATTCTTCTCCTATTATTTGCCATGGCTGGAAAAGAAATTCTCAACATGTTCGGAATAACACTGCAAAGCTTTATGATTGCTGGCGGAATACTCCTACTAATAGTCGCTATTAGAATCCTAATAATAGGCGGATGGGAGGAAAAGCATCTAACCCCCGAAAGCTTAGGCGCTGTGCCAATAGCCGTTCCACTCCTAGTTGGGCCGGGAGCAATAACAACAGCCATTCTGAACCTTCAGGAGTTTGGAATATTATTGACGATAATCTCAGTAATATTAGTGTTTGCAATAGTATGGGTTATTTTAAGATATATTGAGCCAATTTACAGAATATTGGGTAAAAATGGTTCCATAATAATTGCGAGAGTTATGGCGCTCTTAATTGCGGCAATAGCAGTACAATATATTGTGAACGGATTGAAATTTTAGGCTTAGCCTCAAGTTGTTCCCTAAATCATAAGAGCCGCCGACACCTCACATCTTAAAGACATCAAGATCCCTATTAAATCTCTTTAAATCCGACTCTATCCTCTCAACCTCTCTGAATATATCAAATACTGTTGGCCTCTTACTCCTATTAATAATTGCGCCAGCAACGACTAGTGACCAGCCCAATATATCTGAGAATATTGGTTCCGGAAAAGCCACGCAAGCTAATCCAGCAGTAACCAATTTTGAGCCTAAATTGCTATTTTTTGAATCAATAAGGCGTTTTACAGACCTAGCAGTACCAATAACGTTATTTATCGCGCCAGCGACGCTTTTGAATGTTCCGTTTATATCTTTAAGATCTTCAGCTAGTTTCTTAGCTTCTTTAATATCCATTAAGACGCCTGAATTAGCATGCTCTTTAGGTGGATTTAAATTCTTATAATATGCTGAGCACTACAAGCTTAAATAACCCGTCAAATTTATATATCAAGTATAAATTTCACGATCACTTTCCCGTGTTCTTCCCTAATTTCCATGCGGTGATATGTCACAGCTTTTATTCCAACTTTCTGTTTATGTTTTTCTGGATTAAATGGCTCACCATAAATTTTCGCCTTAAGAATAAGCTTTCCATTAGCCCCTCTAGATACATCATAGACTTCAAATTTTGAGTACAGCATATTTTCAATTTCGAATCTCACTAAGAGATCTTCAAGCCAATTATAAAGTAGAGAGTACTCGTCTTCACCTTCAATTTTAACAGTTTCCTCGATTCTAGGTTCAATATCAGCTGTGTCCGTCATCGTTTCAAACATTGCTAATGCAGCGTTCTCAAATGCTTCGCCTAAATCTTCTCCATAAGCGGCTATATAGACATCTGCCATATGCTCTAAGAATTCAAATCCCCTCTTACTATAATCCATAGACATAGTTAGACCATCTTTCCCGTTTTTATCTCATACAACAAGCTTCGCTTTTCCACTTAAAGTTTACGTAAAAGGTTACTGAAACTTTGAAGCATTTTTCTTAGGATTACCCCGCTTGCTATAATGCTCATTTATTCGACTAAAGGCTTAACCGCTGGAATATTAGGAGTAACATAGAAAGAAAAGTTCAAGGTCATCTAAAACTTTAAGCTGAATAATTTTATCCCAGAATCCTTATGAATTAGAATAAGTGGATAATTAGAGGCGTAAAATCATGGAGAAGTGGGATCTAATAATTGTTGGGGCTGGAGCCGCTGGTTTAACTGCCGGAATATATGGTTCTAGGAGTGGATTAAAAACCCTAGTTTTAGATGAGAGGCAGGCTGGAGGCACGCTTAATATAGTACCTTGGATAGAGAATTATCCCGGTTTCCCAGAGGGTGTCAGCGGCTGGGATCTCGCTAAAAGAATGATCACTCAGTGCTTAAAATTTGGTGCTGAAATACGTGAGTTTGAGAGGGTTCTTGAATTGAATCTTGAGGGTGAGGATAAAATTGTTAAAACTGATGGGGCGGAATATTATTCCAGCGCCATAATAATTGCATCTGGATCAAGGCATAAGAAGCTTAATGTTCCAGGCGAGGAAGAGTTTGAGGGGAGGGGGGTAAGCTACTGCGCCCTATGTGATGGCCCCTTCTTTAAGGGATTAAAGGTTCTGGTTGTCGGCGGTGGAAATACTGCTGTTACATCAGCCATATATTTATCTGGAATCGCATCAAAAGTTTACTTAGCCCACCGAAGAAAACATTTAAGAGCCGAAGAGATTTACTTGAAAAATCTTGCCGAAAAAGGCATTGAGATTTTATGGAATACTGAGGTTAAGAGGATTACTGGGGATTCCAAGGTTAAGAGCGTAACTCTCTATAATAATGAGACAGGCGAGGAGCGGGATCTATACGTTGACGGAGTCTTCATACTTATTGGCGAAACCCCAAACAGCGAATTCGCCAAAGTATCCGGAATAAAAGTTGATGAGTCTGGATACATAATTGTTGACGCCCAACAGAAAACTAATGTTTCAGGGGTTTATGCAGCCGGAGACGTTACTGCTTTCCCCGTGAAACAGATTGGAACAGCTATTGGGCAAGCGATAGTCGCGGCAACAGAAGCATATAGATATGTAAGGAAACCATATTACGCCTAAAAATTACAAAAAACTTACAGTTTCAAAATTAAGGCGCCTGGAAAATGAAGTAAACAGTTAAATCTATAACCATGGCAATGTAAATATTATTTTGCTGCTTAGAACACCGGAAATAGATTGGTGGCTTCATTATGGTTAACGTGCTCATAATATATGATTCTAGAACTGGGAATACTGAGAAGGCGGCTTTTCTGGTAGCTGAGGGCGCTAGGAAAGTTGAGGGTGTGAACTGCATAGTTAAGAGAATTGATGAGACAACTATGGATGATCTCTTGAACGCCGATGGAATAATTATAGGTTCACCCACATATTATGGGGGAATGAGCGCTAAGATAAAGGATCTGATCGATAAAAGCGTAGAAATACATGGTAAGCTTGAAGGCAAGGTTGGAGCCGCATTCACAACTTCGGGCGGAACAGCAACTGGAGCTGAAACAACGATGCTCTCCATAATTAAGGCTCTATTAATACATGGCATGATCATTAAGGGCAACCCAGAAGACAAGCATTATGGGCTAGCGATTGTTGGCGCGCCGGAGAGCGAGGAAGATAAGGAAGCGTGCAGAGAATTCGGGTTCATGATCGCTGATTTAACTAGAAAAATTTCCAGAATTAAAGGTAAGTGAGGATACATTAATTCATAAATTTTTTATATTCTGATTACCTCGTCTTGATGGTAATATAGATGAAAGCTGTTGTGTTAGCTGCAGGCGAGGGGCAGAGACTTAGGCCCCTAACTTTTACCCGCCCAAAACATATGATACCAATTGGCGGAAAACCGATTCTAGAGCACCTTGTAAATACGCTTAAAACAGTTGGGATAGATGAGATTCTGATCGTTGTCAATTACATGGCTGAGGTAATAGAGAGATATTTTGGCGATGGCGCAAAACATGGGGTCAAAATAAAATATATATTCCAAGAAAGAACACTTGGAACGGCTAATGCGATATCAGTAGTGGAGAAGCATGTCGACGGAGATTTCTTGGCAATTAATGGTGATTTACTCGTATCAGCTGACGCAATAAAGCCAGTTATTAAGGCTCACGAAGGATCTGGAGCTGTTGCCACCCTAGCCGCCATTGGAGTGGAAGATGCTAGCCAATATGGTATTTTAAAGATTGAGAATGGGCGATTAGTTGACATATTTGAGAAGCCAATTTCAGCAAGCCCAGTAAGTGGATTGGCGAATGCAGGCATATATATGTTCTCAACTGAGATTTTTGATTTCATAAGGCTTACAACACCGTCCCAGAGAGGCGAATTAGAAGTAACTGATTCGATACGCCTAATTATCAAAGATGGAAGAAAAGTTTCAATAGCTGAGATACCTAGAAATAGCTGGCTTGACATTGGGAGACCCTGGGATCTTTTAGATGCAAACATGTATGTACTTAAATCAATTAAGCCTGAAAATCAAGGAATAATTGAGGATGGAGCACATATTAAGGGACCGGTTTTTATAGGTAAAGATGCCATAATCCGCTCAGGCTCCTATATTGAGGGGCCAGCATTTATAGGTGATGAAAGCGATATTGGGCCAAACTGCTATATACGCCCCCACACAAGCATAGGAAAAAATGTTAGGGTTGGAAACGCCTGTGAGATTAAAAATAGCATTTTGATGGATAAAGTGCACGTAGGGCACCTCTCATATATTGGTGACAGCATAATAGGTGAGGGGTGCAATTTAGGCGCCGGATCAATCTCAGCTAACCTACGCTTTGATAAGAGAACTATAAAGATGAGGGTTAAGGGGGAGGTTGTTAATACTGGTAGAGTGAAGATGGGCGTCATAATGGGTGACAACGTTATGACTGGTATAGGCTCCCTCTTCATGCCTGGCGTGACCATTGGCTGCAATAGCTGGATCGGACCAAACATAGTTATTTATGAAGATGTCCCGCCTAACACCATCCTCATATTAGAGCAGCAGATTAAACGTAAAAATTTTCGGTAATTATGAGAAAGGTAATAAGCATTATTTAAGACTAATTAATTAAGAATTGATGTAATTAATATAGGAAGTCGGATCATGTCAACAGCTGAAAGAAGATTTGTTATTGAAGTCTCTTCGCTTGTTGATAAAACCGTTAGTGTTGTGATGGTTGATGGAAAAACTTATACTGGAACATTGGTTGGAATAGACCCTGGAAGCTTGAGCCTATGCATTTCAGATGCAAGAGGCCCTGATGGGCAGATAATACCTAAGATTGTAATAAGCGGAAGTAGAGTTGCCGAGATTTTATTCGTTGAAAAAGCCTTTGATCTTAAAGGTTTAGCAGAGAGGTTAGAAAGGGTTTTTCCAAAGATGGTTAAGCTCTATGAGAAAGAGGGGTTCATATGGGTCATGGATAGAATCAAAGTAACCCAAGATGGAGTGGTTGAGGGAACCGGACCGGCCGCCGAAAGGGTACAAAGAATATATCAACAGTTCGTTCAGGAAACCAAAGGCGAATAAAGGTGGTAAAGTGAAAAGAAGCGTCTAAATGAGATAGCCTAGTTTATTTTATCTGATTTTTCTATGAAGACAAAAGATAATGAGAATGCCTACTCTCTATTTTTAGATGAGCCATTCGGGCCTATCTTTTCTCTCCCTTCTTTCAGATAAGGCTCCAAAATCAAATGGTGAGAGAGCGCTTATTAGATCCCTCGTATCTCCCAGATCGCTTAAGTCAATCTCAATGTTCAGTACCTTAGAAAGGGCTTTAAGGAGTTCGCTGGCAGCCTCCTTATCGGGACGATCACCAGCAGTTTCAGAGAGTAAACAAAGTCCTCTCATACCGCGCAATTTACATATGCCAATCAGGAGACCGGCGACGCCGAAAATCTGTATAGGTAAAGCTTCCGCACCTAATTCTCTAGCTATTTTCGCTGTCTCATTATCTGAAGCTGCAAAGTAAAGCTTTGCTTTAATAACGGATCTCCCATGCCTATAACCTCCAAGTGTTATAATAAATTTACAGCCCATGCTCTCCGCGATATCTAATATGCGCCCACAGAGTTCATACTGTCCACGGGATCCGAGCGCTTGCGTGTTCCCATATAAAAACATGAGGTCTTGCCTGCCTACTACGCTCCCCATATAATAGTAGAGTTGATTGGATGGGTATCTTAGGGAGCCCATTCTGTCAGTAATGGCTACATCGTGAAAGTATGAGGATCTAATCTCACAGAAGAGTTTAGCATTCAGCTTCTTAATAAGATATGCAACCGCTATATTTGCAACAAGCCCTATACCTGGGAGGCCCTCAATTAAAACAGGATTATTTAAATTTGGCTTCTCATAAATTTTTATCTCACATACCAAATTTCCGCACCTCCCAACTATATTTAGGTGTGGATGTAATTAAGCTTCATGGTGTGATATATTTATGGCTGAATTTGAGATTCGGGAAAGAGACCTATTAGCAAGAATTGGTAGGCTAAGAACAAAGAGCGGGACAATCGAGACCCCGGTCTTTTTACCAGTTGTAAATCCGGCCAGGAATCCTGTAGCGCCAAGAATTTTATGGGAGGAATTCGGCTGCAAAGCATTAATAACTAACGCATATATTACAAAGAAGCATTTTGGCAGTGAAGCAGAGGAAAAAGGAATACGTAGAATACTAGATTTCCCAGGCGTTATCATGACTGATTCAGGAGCCTATCAAATTCTCGCTTACGGGAGCGTGGACATAACTAATGAAGAGATCATAATATACCAGGAGAGAATAGGCGCGGATATTGCGACAATACTTGATGTGCCAACTGGCTGGAACGTTTCGCTGGAGCACGCGAAATATACTGTTGAGGAAACCTTAAAGAGGGCAAGAGAATTGGAAAATCTAAGAAGCCGGATGGATATAGCGTGGGTTGGTCCGATTCAAGGAGGCTACTATATAGATCTTGTGGCTGCTTCAGCTAGGGATATGGGAAACCTGCCCTTTGACATACATGCCCTAGGTAGTCCAACACCAGTTATGGAGCAATACCTCTTCAGCATACTGATTGACATGATTTTAGCCGCCAAAATAAATATGCCAGTAAATCGCCCCCTCCACCTTTTCGGAGCTGGACATCCATTTGTATTTTCTTTAATAGTTGCCTTAGGATGCGACCTCTTTGATTCAGCGGCCTACTCGCTTTTTGCTAGGGATAATCGATATTTAACTGAGTATGGAACGATTCGCCTTGAAGACCTCGAGTATTTACCATGCTCATGCCCTGTTTGCACTAAACATGATCTAAGAGATTTAAGAGAGATGCCGAGTGATGAGAGAGAAAGGGAGCTGAGTAAACATAATTTATATGTTTGCTTCGCGGAGATTAAGAGAATTAAGCAGGCAATAGTTGAGGGTAAGCTATGGGAATATATGGAGATGAGAGCGAATAGCCACCCATCGCTTTTTCAGGCATTGAAAAAGCTGCATAAATATGGAAAATATATTGAGAGGAATAGCCCAAATGTAAAGAGGAGGGGTTTATTCTTTTTTAGCTCTATCGACTTAGCAAGACCTGAAGTTATACGCCATGATGAAAGGCTGAAGGATAGGTATACGCCACCTAAGTGGACCAGGGTTCTACTCCTAATTCCGGATAATGAATCTAAAAGCACGCGTAGGCGTAAATTTCTCAAAAAAATTACCTCCTTAGTGTGTAAGAGGTTTAATTTAGACTTAAGCGTTATTCACATATGCTTTTATTCACCGCCCCTCGGAGTAATACCGATCGAACTTGCTGAAACATATCCGCTGTATCAGTATGAGTATGCATATCCGCCAGACGGTGACAGCATAAATTATGTGGCTGAAAAAATCCTAGAGCATATTAATAGTGCTTCTTACAAGAACACTATCATTCTGATGAAAGAGGGTTCATGGAGCGAGAGTTTAGCGAATATATGCGCTAGAAAAGCTTCTGAACGGGAAATTAAAACCAAGATTTTAACTATTAGTATCTAATTTTCAGCGAATTGAATTCGCTTCTATATTTATTGAGTTTCCTAAAAAAGTTAATATTAGGGCTCGATAATTAATAGGGTTAAAAGATTGGAAAGTCTATGACAATTGGATGGTGGAGACAATTCGTTGGAAGTTAAGTTTTTAGGCGGAGCGAGGGAAGTCGGTAGAAACGCTATAGCTGTAAAAACCAGTGAGACGCAGATTTTACTTGACTATGGCGTTATGCTTAATCATACACCTGGTTTTCCAATGCATATCCCGCCAAAAGAGGTCGATGCAATAATAGCGACGCATAGTCATCTAGATCATTCCGGTGCAATCCCAATATTCCATATAAGTGAGCCGAAACCTGTTTATGGAACGAATTTAAATTTAGAATTGACAACTCTATTAATAAAGGACTTTATTCATCTATCAGGCTACTACCTGCCCTTCGAGTATATAGAGCTCAACTCGATGATTAGAAGTCACATAAATGTTGGTTATAGGGAGGAAGTTAGGGTGGGTGACATAAAGTTTGAGCTACTCAACTCCGGGCATCTTCCTGGCGGGGCGTCAGCTTTAGTTGAAGCTGAAGGAAAACGTTTACTTTACACAAGTGACTTCAATACTATAGAAACTAGACTTCTTCCTAAAGCCGATCAAAATTACGGAGATTTAGATGCTGTTATAATTGAGAGTACGTATGCCGATGAAGATCATACTGAAAGAAGAATCCTTGAAGAGAAGTTTATTGAGGAAACCACGGAGGTTGTGGAGTCGGGCGGCACAGTTCTCGTTCCAGCATTTAGTGTTGGACGAGCCCAGGAAATAGCGTGCGTGCTCGCAGCCCACCATTTTGAATACCCTGTTGTAATCGATGGAATGGCTAGGGAAGCTAGCAGAATACTGATGAAACACCTTGAGTTTATTAGGGATCCAAAGCTCTTTATGGACGCTATCCATATGGTTGGGTGGATTAATGATTGGAGGGAGCGTAAGAGGGTGGCTAAGAAACCCAGCGTTATAATTGCGCCAGCTGGAATGCTTAAGGGCGGCCCGGCAACCTACTATATTCAGATAATTGGAAAGAAATCTAGAAACGCTATCTTCCTAGTCGGGTACCAGGTTCCCGGAACGCCCGGCCGGGAGCTGATGGAGAAGGGTAGATGTGTTATAGATGGGAAAGTTCGAAAGATTAAGGCTAAAATAGGCTTCTTTGATTTCTCGTCCCACTGTGGTGCTAAAGAGCTTAAGGAGACCATTAAAATGTTAAGGGGAAAACCTATTGTATTCACGATTCATGGAGCGAACGGAAACTGCCAAAAGTTTGCTAAGTGGATTAGGGAGGAAGCTGGTTTAGAAGCTAAAGCCCCCAACCCTGGAGAGACATTTTCAATATAGGTTAAGGAACATGAGAATTTACATAATTCCAATAGGTGATGTTGATAGAGAAATCCTGCATTTAATCCGGAAAGGCATAGAGGAAGCATTTTATGAGGGAATTTGCAATGTTCTTAATGATTCCATAGAATTACCTGCCGAAGCATATAACGGTATAAGGCGGCAGTATATCTCAGAAATATTATTAAGTAAGGTGGCAGAGTGCGCGGTGAAGATTGAAAAAGAAACTAAGGAATCATGCATAGTTCTGGGTGTTACTGACGTCGATATTTACGCTCCAGGAATGAACTTCATATTTGGGGAAGCCCAATGCCCAGGCAAGGCTGCAATAATATCACTTTTTAGGCTTAGGCCGGAATTTTATGGTGAAGAACCAAATAAGCGCCTTTTTGTTGAGAGAGCCGTAAAGGAGGCAATTCATGAAATAGGGCACACCTTTGGTCTAAAACATTGTAAAAACCCGTATTGTATCATGTATTTTTCCCTTCATATTGGCATGACCGATAGAAAATCACCTAGATTCTGCGGAGATTGCGCGAGAAAACTAAAATTTTTGTTTTCCTAGAAGATTAGGAATAATTTTACATGGGCGGCTCTTCCATGATAACTAAGAGACGCATGATAGAAATGATGACTGAGGTGCTGCCTAAATGCCCTATATGCGGCTCAAGACTTGGCTATGAGGTTACAAGCGTCTTTAAGGGCACAATTAAATGCAAGTCATGTCAAGCAGAGTGGTCTTCTAAGGACTTCTTTAATTCCGAGAGACTGAAGAGTTTGATCATTAGAGAACTGCCGGAGGGGCGCCACATATTTACTGTTGGAAAATATACTTTGAGAAGATATGAGGAATATCCTATAGATTTTTGGAGGTCTCTGGGAGAAACTGGTGGTCGCTTAAATTTGGGAAGTTATCAAAAAACCATTATGGTCAGTTTAATTGGTTTCCTAACCTTTTTAGCATCTTTTATTCCACGCTTCCTCCTAATCGATGAGACAAGCGTCATGACTGATGAACCATTATATGTTAACGCTGGGAGACTTTACGTTCAAGGTTTTCTTAGGTTTGATTTTAGCGCTAATGTTTGGCGGTTGAATGCTGAGCACCCTCCAATAGCTAAACTTCTCATAGGTATATCATCTTATATCTTTGCGCCCTTCCTAGGAGGGGAGAGCGCGCATAACTTATATTTTGGGGCGCGCTTAGCTCCCGTGATGGCTGGGACATTAATAAGTGTGTTTATTTATCTGATTGGTCGAAGATATTATGGGGAGGGAACTGCCTTTTTAGGAGCCATGCTTACCGCTTTCTCACCATGGCTCATATATTACTCAACCCTTGCCATACTGGATATTTTTGCAGCTTTATTTCTATCTCTAGTCTTTCTATTGCTTCCACTCCTTAAAGGTATTAATAAATACCTTGTGATTGTTGGGGTACTTTCAGGTTTGGCTGTTGGATCAAAGGGGACAGCTATAGCAGTATTTCCAGGAATAGGGTTATATCTTTTGCTTAGATCTCTAGTTGGAAGATTTAGGGCCGATAAAAAGAGGATATTAGCGATTCTACTGCAATTTTTGTTAATATGTTTAGTGGCGGCGCTAACCTTTTTCCTGACATGGCCCTGGCTTTGGCAAAATACTTTAGAAAGAATTTTTTGGGTAATTGGCTTTCACACTAGTCACATGGCTTCTGGACATTTAACCTTCTATGCGGGGAAAACTTATACTTATGTTCCACAGTGGGCCACATTATATATACTTTTTGTTAAGACACCAATATTGATCTTCATTTCAAGTATACTATTTACTCTCTACTTATTTGTTAGAATTATAAAAAAGCAAGCGATTAGCGATGCACACTTAAGTCTCTTCTCTTGGTTCATTGGAGGCGTCTTAACAATGCTTACATTTCGCATAATTATTGGTGATCACTACGTGGTTTTCCTAGAACCAGCCATCATATTATCAGCATCAAACTTTTTTGTCGATGTCCTCAAAAAACTAGAGAATATTGAATTTAAGTATCTGAGACACGGAATGCTTCAAATCATCCGTTATGCTTTAGCATTTTCTGTCCTTATAGAAAGTTTAGTCGGATTAGTAGCCTGCTGGTCTTCACCATGTGGTTACGCCAATGAGTTAATAAATCAGGCAGATAAGGCTATTCTTGTCATTGATACTGGATTCGAGGATGCCGCCGAATATTTAATTAAGTATGGTAATAAGGGCGCCACAATAGCTGTTGCCTATAGCACAAGTCTCTTAGAGATTGAGTTAAATAGGAAAGGTGGAGGAGAATTTAAACTTGTTGATTTAAGTAGGATAAGTGAAGCGGATTATGCTGTTTTCCCAAGCATTTACACTCAGCGATATAGTTTCTCACCAGAAATCAAAAATTGGTCTCTTGTCCATAAAGTTGAATCTGGTGGAACAGTACTCTGCTACATTTTTAAGGCTCCATAAAAGCAGTAAAGTAAATAAGAATAGAATGAAGATGAGTAAAATTGATATAAGTTTTCTCTTTGTTGAACACGATACTGTCAAGTTATGGGTGTTGCTGGTGGTCTTTTTAGTGTTTGGTGTGGTCTTATGAAGTTGTACCATAGGGCGAAGAGCCTTATGAAGAGTTT
>Ga0185307_1000507_pt1 | contig 24230 bp, 28 predicted proteins | sample LHCtaG_FD_128010 | JGI IMG/M metagenome (GOLD analysis project Ga0185307, IMG submission 128010) | Hot spring microbial communities from Little Hot Creek, USA to study Microbial Dark Matter (Phase II) - LHC4sed_matched (SPADES... | ecosystem: Environmental > Aquatic > Thermal springs > Hot... | reverse complement strand
CCTTACACGCCCCAACTTGGTCATATTCTTATAGAGTTAAAGAATGGGATGTCCATAAGCTTTGAGGCGGGCAGGACGGGGGCGATGTGGGTCTGGTTTAGCGGGTGCTTCCTCTTCTTCTTTCATCTCTTCCTGAAGAAAACGAGGAGGGAGGGGCTATCCGCCACGCTCTCGGCCCCCCTCGCCTTCCTGCTCGTTTTCCCCTTCTACCGCTTCAACCTCTCCTCCTACTTGGCAGATACTAGGGCCTTTCTGAATCTCTGTGCGGCCGAGAAATACTGGCTTTTCTTGGGTATCTTCCTGTTGGCGGCGGAGTTCGCCACCTACTGGAAGCTCTCGGGAAGGATGAAGGGAGAGGGATACAGACACTTGGTTCATGCATTCGCGGCCCTCCTGATCGCCTACTTCGTGTGGGTGAACATCGACCTAGCCTTCATCTTCCTCTGCTTCTATCTTGCCGTCTTTAGCCTCGGAACTTACTTCAGGCACGCTCCCCTTTCCGGGGAGTACGTGGAAACCTTCCAACGCTGGCTCAACCAGTGGCTTTCGGCAGGGGAGAGAACGGCTGAGGAGAGCAAGCTTTTCATGGCCGCCTACTTTGGAATGGTGGGAATGGCCCTCCCCATCCTCCTCCTTTCCACTAGGGTGGCGCTGGCCAGCATTCTCACCCTCGCTATCGGCGATCCCACCGCGACCATGGTGGGCCTCAAATACGGTAAACACAAGTGGTCTCACAACCCCCACAAGAGCTTGGAGGGTTCGGCCGCCATGGGGCTGGTGCTTTTCTTCCTGCTCCTTTTCTTCGCCTCTCCCCCCGTTGCCGGTATAGTGGCCATTTCGGTGGGTCTTTTCGAGTCGATGCCGCTTGCCATGAGCGACAACTTGCTCGTCCCGGTGTTTGCCGGGATGATCCTGAGCGCCACGGGAGCATGAGGGGCCCCGCTCGTTTAAGTCTGTGCCCGGAAGGAATGTGGGGGTGAGCGATTGAAGATAGCCATGGTCAGTGACTGGTTCCCCCCTAAGCTAGGTGGCGTACAGACCGCGGTTTACGAGCTATCCTCAGAGCTGGCATCAAGGAGGGGGATAGAAGTGGAGGTCATAACCGACAATTACAAGACCCTCACCTTCTCTGATCAGGTGGAGGAGGTAGATGGGTTTAAGGTGAGGAGACTGGCAGGGCTGGTTCTGCCCCGCTGGAAGGTGTACTTTCACCCGGAGTTGCCGTTCAAGGTGAAGGAGCTCTTCAAACGGGAGGACTACGATGTGGTGCACACCCATCACCTTTTCACGCCTCTTTCGGTTTTCGCGACAGGCATAGCGAAATTCATGTACCCACCACGGAAGTGCGTGGTGGCTACCAACCACAGCTACCATACATGGGCAGAGAGATCCTTTTTCAGGTTCTTCAGCCGGTTCACGGTTGGGAGCACCCAGCCGGATCGGGTCATAGCGATAAGCGAGGTCAGTGCGAGGATGGCGGAGAGACTGGGGGTGAACCCGGGCAGGATAAGACGGATCCCCCTAGGCGTGAACGTGGAGAAATTTAACCCAGCCAGGAGGTCGGAGGAGCTGAGGAGGGAGCTGGGAGCCGACTCCGGCGTTGTGATACTCTACTGTGGGAGGCTAGTGGAAAGGAAGGGGGTGCATTACCTTCTAATAGCCTTCCAGCAGGTTCTGAAGGAGATGAAGGAGGTGAAGCTCGTGATCTTGGGAGAGGGCCCTTGGAGAGGACGTCTGATGAAGCTGTCGCGGAGGCTGGGTCTGGACAAGGCGGTGGAGTTCTTGGGATACAAGCCGAGGGAAGAAGTTTGGAAGTACTGTGCCTCCTGCGATTTCATGGTGGCGCCATCCACCCATCACGAGTCTTTCGGCCTAGTGGTGGTGGAGGCGATGGCCTCGGGAAGGCCCATCATCGCAACGGATGTCACCGGTTTCAACGAGGTTTTTGTTGAGGGGACGGGATTTCTGGTTCCCCCACGGGATGTGGAGGCGCTGAAGGAGAAGATTTTGCTGCTGGCGCGTGACAGGAAGCTACGGGAAAGGATGGGGAGGAGGGCGAGGGAGGAGGCAGTTAAGAGATACGACTGGAAAAAGATTGCGGATCAGACCTTGGAGGTTTACAATGAAGTACTTTCCCAGGTATAGAATTTACTGCCTCCTAGGTTGGCTGACCCCCGCCCTCCTCTGCTACTATCTGCTGAGGCTTTTGGATTTCCACTGGGCGCTAAAGGTTTTTCTTTTCCTTTTACTGTACCCGATTCTACTGCTGTTTATCTTCGCGATGTGCATCAAGGTGGGAAAGGCCTGGAATGCCTACCAAAGGAGAAGAAGGGAATCTACAATCGCTCGGCCGCCGCGCGCGCTTTGGCCAAGGTACCCTTCCAGCTCCTCAATCCCAGATAGGAGGCAGCAAGGGCGCCGGCCAGGGTACTGAGCACATAGGAGATTCCACGCTCGATGAGGGTTGTCGACACGGCGAGGGGCAGGGGGAGGCCGCACCACACGAGGACGGCAGTCATGGTTGCCTCGACCGCCACCAGCCCCCCGGGCAGGAGCGGGAGGATACCCGCTATTATTGGAACTGTTACGGCCAAGAGCGGTGTCACAAAGGAGGAGCGGACACCTAAGGCGAGCAGAATTATCCACACCCTACATACACTCATGAGGTTGAGGAGGAAGGCGATGATAGAGATGAGAATAGCCCTCCTCTTGTCTTTCAGCACCACACTGGCGCTCTTATAAAAGCGTCTGAGGGACTTGACGATCTGGAGTTCTCCCCGCCCGGTCAGCCTTTTGATTATTTTTGGAATCAACTTTCTGCCCATTCTTTTCTCCACGAATTTGTAGCCCAGCAAGGTGAGTCCCCCGAAAAAGCAGGCGGTGGCGCCCAAGACCCCCGCTGTCACTAGGAGAGGGGAGGTCCTCATACGTAGAGCTAGCCCCACTAGGAGCAGGAGCAGGTAGGGGGGGATGCTCAGGATTCCCTCCCCCATGATGCTGGCGAACCCCACCGAATACGGAATCCCGTGATGTTTGTTCGCGAAGTACGCCCGAAAGGGCTCCCCTCCCGTTTTCGACGTGGGCGTGATGTTGGTAAAAAACATCCCCGCGTGGGAGATCAAGTACAGGCTCCCAAGGCCGACATCGTGTCCGACGGCTTGAAGGGCAATTTTCCACCGGCAGGCCCAAAAGGCGACCTCGAAAAAGTACAGTCCCGCTGCCAGGAGCACGAGCACCCGGTTGGCCGAGGTTATCGCATGGTAGATCTCGCTCAGGTTTTCCTTTCCCAGAGCCCATAACAGCCCCCCAATGACGGCGGCAATCAAGAGGATCGTTGCGGTTTTTCTTCCCCCCGAGCCGTGGCGACCCATCTAAAACTGCTTGGGAGTTTTACTATCGGCGGCTAAACGGTTTTGTAAAACGGGGGGAGTGGAGAATGGCCGAGATGGGGGAAATGATACGCCAGTCCGTCACCATTTTGGTGCTCTGTGCCCTAGTGGATCTACTGGCTGGTGGGGTGCTGGAGGGCATGAAGGAGAAGTTCAGCCTCCTTCCCGGGCTTCTTGTGATGCTTCCCCCGCTGGTGGATTTGAGGGGGAACATTGGCTCTGCTCTGGGTTCTAGGCTTGGGAGCGCCCTCCATCTGGGTACGGTGAAGCCGAAGCTGGTCATGACGGAGGTCCTCAAAGTGAACGTCCTCGCTTCTTTCGTGCTCAGCGTTCTGGCATCGGCCACTGTTGGTGTGATCTCTTGGGTCCTCTGTCTTCTCATGGACCTTGCAGGGGTTTCTCTCTCGTGTCTCCTCTTCATCGCCGTTTTCTCCGGGGTGCTTTCTGGTGTGGTGATAACTCTCCTCACCGTTCTAATCTCCATCGCCTCCTTCAAGGGCGGCTGGGATCCTGACAACGTCACCGGCCCAGTGACCACGACCTTGGGCGACATCGTTACCGTGCTTTCCATCCTGTTTGCGGTGGTGATCTGGTAATGGCGGCCTACACCGTGAGGAGAATCGTCCTTGAGTCCTACTTTATCCTTCTCATAGCCGCTGTCTTCTCTCTGCTGGCGGGCTTCCTCCTCCAGGAAAACCTCGAGAGAATTCTCAGGCTCGCCATGCTCATCGCCCTCGTACCTCCGATAAACGACATGGGTGGAAACATAGGCTGTATAGTGGGGGCTAGGCTGGCGACGGCCCTTCATCTCGGAATCATCGGGTCTGGAAGGGGCCGCAAGCATTTGAGGAGGAACATCTGGGGGAGTATGATCTCGGGGGTCCTCTCCTTTGGGGCTGCAGGAGCAGTACTCATACTTCTTGGGCCTCTGGGTTTCCCTGGCTGGGTAGCACCAGTTTTTTTCTTGGCAGGCATCTTCCAAACTATTATTGCGACACTTGTTTCCGTCTGGCTTGCTTTCGTCGCTTTCAGGGAAGGTCTGGACCCGGATAATGTGGTGGCACCAATAATAACGTCTGTTTGCGACGTGAGTGGTGTGGTCTCCCTTCTTCTCGCAGCTAAGATGCTCGGACTCTAAACGCCTCCGAACGGATTCTGCTCAGATGGTCAAGCTCCGGCTTCAATTGGTAAAGAAAAGTACCACATCAGTTGGAATGGCTCAATTCTTAGCTTGCTGCAAGTTCTGGGATGCCACGTTTCAAGTGTCCCCTCATTTTAGCCCGATGCGAAGAATTTTGCGCTTGCTTCCAGCCCCATGCTTTCACGGCTTGCATTCTCCCGGTTTCTTCATAATCGGTTTCAGTTTCAGAGGAACTCGAACGGGAACCGGGCCGCGCACAGAACGTCCGCGAGAAAGGAATCGGTTGGACAAAAAGCTTAAATACTAGAGGAACACCAACCAAAATGACCGAAAGAGTGATGCGGAACTCATCGTATCTGAACGGACAATCCGTTACTGGGACCAGGACTCGGGTGAGGGACGTTAGCCCGACCAGCGGGATGTGCCCGATCTGCATAAAGGAGTGTCCTTTTCTCTGCGAGATCGGCCTCTCGGCTTTCAGGGGGCGTGAGGTCCTTTATCCTGAACCAGCCCAATATGGGACCAGCACATCGGGCTCGCTCAAGGACTACGGCCTAGACTGGTCTCACTTTAACATCCTTGCCAGGCTGAGGGGGGCCAAGGGCATCGCAGCGGATCCGGACCAGGCGCTCTTCCCAAATGTCGACATCAGCTCCGAACTCGGTGGGATCCCGCTCAAGATACCCTTAGCCATCGGAGCATTCGGTTCAACGGCGGTGGCAAAGAACAACTGGGATGCCCTGGCGATCGGGGCCGCGTTGTCTGGCATCAATCTGATCATAGGTGAGAACGTCTGTGGGATGGATCCGGAGGCAAGGTTCACCAACGGAAAAGTTGTACACTCGCCGGATATGGAATACAGGGTCAAAAAGTTCAGGGAATTCTGGGACGGCAAACACGGCGACCTCTCTGTTCAGACAAACGTTGAGGATCAGAGGCTTGGTGTTGACGTCTATGTGATCTCCAAGCTTGAGGTCAATATCGTCGAGAGGAAATGGGGGCAGGGGGCGAAGGCGATCGGTGGCGAGGTGAGGCTCGACTCGATAGAGCGGGCACTGACCCTTAAGAAAAGGGGGTATCTCGTCATCCCCGACCCCGAGGACAAATCAGTTCAGGAGGCGTTCAAGGCCGGCATGTTCAAGACCTTCGAAAGGCATAGCAGGGTTGGTATGCCGGCCGAGCGGGACTTCGTCGAGGATGTGGAGTGGCTGCGCGAACAGGGGGCCAAAAAGGTCACCCTCAAAACCGGGGCTTACAGCCCGGCCGATGTCGCGTGGACGATGAAGGTGGCGTCAGAGGCTAGGGTTGACTACATAACTTTCGACGGGGCCGGGGGTGGCACCGGCATGAGCCCAGTCCCAATGATGAACGAGATGGGTACTCCGACCGTTTATCTCGAGGCGCAGGTGCTGAAATGCGCACAGATCCTAAAGAAGAAGGGGCGTTATGTGCCTGACATAGCCATGGCCGGCGGCTTCATCAACGAGACGCAGATTTTCAAGAGCATCGCCATGAGCAATTTCGGCGACGGGCCATTCGTCAAGGCAATAACCATGGCGAGGGCACCACTTACGGCCGCTATGAAGGCCCAGTACTTCGTCGAGCTGGCCATCCAGAAAAAATTGCCTCGGGATTTTGCCTTGCAGTACGGTGAGGACCCGAACAAGTTCTTCGTGGCGATACCTGAGCTGAAGGAGAAGTACGGCCAGAGGTTCAAGGACATCCCGCTACCGGCAATAGGTGTTTACACATACCTGACTGACAGAATAGGAGTTGGGCTCAAGCAGTTGATGGCCGGAGCGCGGAAGTGGAAGCTGGAACTGATCGACAGAAGCGATCTGGCGGCGCTGGATAAGAGGGCCTCCGAAGTTACCGGGATACCGATGATTGACGAAGTTGAATCCGAACTTTTCGAACAAATCCTCGAGTAGTATCACGTTCTGGTCGGCTGCTTACCTTTGAGGTGCTTAGGCAAATGGCTAAGGATGTTGAGCTGCGCATACCGGCGATAAGATCGTCCGTGAGAAGTTCCTCCGATCAGTTTTGACAAAATCGTTTATCGCTCCTCATCTCTCTTTACGTCCAAGGTCAGGAAGGAGACATCTCAAACTTTTCTCATGGGTGCGGGGGAGGGGATTTGAACCCCTGAACCCCTACGGGACGAGGTCCTAAGCCTCGCACCTTTGACCAGGCTTGGCTACCCCCGCTATTTCCCCGCTATTTAAATTTGCGATTGTTACCAAATTTTTTTCGGAAGTTTTTTGGTGAGATAGTCACGTCTCGCCATCAGTTCAAACTGGGCGCTCTTCTTTGCCTGTTTGTAGCATCTCTTGCAGTAGCATCTCCCCAAGACCTTCTTGGCACATTCCCGGTGCAGGACGGCGGCGCAAGTAGAGCATCTGACACCTCGTTCCTTTATCTCCCCCCCGCACTCCACGCACGGCATTAGGCACTTACTCTCCTTCCTAGCCTGACGAAGAGCTCTCCCCCCAGCTGATAGACTAGGTCAGCCTGCTCCGTGTAGCACTCGCCGTCGAAGTAATTCGGATCGGCGTAGGCCTCCAGAACTTCCCCTACAAAGAGGGTGTGGTCGCCCAGCTCCACCTCTTTATGTAGCCTGCACTCTATATGAGCCACGCATTCCGAGATGATGGGGGTCTTCAGGTGCTTGGCGGGAGCCGGGGTGAGTCCGCACCTCGAGAACTTGTCCGTATCCCTCCCGCTGCAGGATCCCGTTTCCATGACCGCCTTCAGGAGCTGGAGGGTGGGGATGTTTATTACGAACTCCCCCGCTTTCCGTATGAGCTCGTGGGAATACCGCTTGGGTGAAAGTGAAATCCCGACGAGTGGGGGCTCGAAGGAGAGAGGTATAGACCAGGCGACGGGAACGATGTTGGCCCACCCCTCCCCCCTGCATGTCACCAGCACCACCTGTCTCGGGTACAGCAACCGGTAAATCCTCCTCCCAGAGACGGGACGTTTCATTGATAGGTTGGGAAAGGCGGATAAAGCACCATCGACCCTTCAAGTTGGATGAGATTACAGGTAACTGAACTCTCTCCCGGGGGTGAGGGGCTCTCCAGCTGGGAGGGGAAGAAGGTAAGGGTTCTGGGCTCCCTTCCCGGCGAGGAGGTGGAGGCGAAGGTGCTGAGGGAGGACAGGGAGGTGGTGGCGGTGGCAGAGGAGATTTTGACGCCCTCCCCTGAGAGGGTCAGCCCGTTATGTCCCTTGTTCCCCAGATGCACGGGCTGCCAGCTCCAGCATCTAAACTACTCCTCGCAGCTGGAGTTCAAGCGTTCAAAGGTGGAGCAGGCCCTGCAGGTGCGGGCGGAAAGACCCATCTCCTGCGGGGAGTGGGAGTACCGCAACCACGCGAGGCTGACGGCGGAGAGGGGCGAGATAGGTTTCGTCAACAAATACACGGAGGAGTTCATCAGGGTGGATCGCTGCCTTCTAATGGCCCCCCTCATAAATGATCTCCTTTCCCAGCTTCAGGGCAGGTGCGCGAGCACAATGGTCTCCATTAGGGCAGGGGTCAGGACGGGGGAGTATCTCGTCCAGCCCGAGCTTCCCCTCCCTTCCCCGGCCACGGGTCAGCCCTTCTACCATGAGATCCTGCTCGGCCGGAGGTTCAGGATTTCCTCCCCCTCATTTTTCCAGCCCAACACAGAGGGAGCGGAGACGATGATCCGAACTTTGAGGGAGTGGATAGGGAGCGCGGGCAGGGTTATGGATGCCTATGCGGGCGTGGGGACCTTCTCCGCTCTCCTCTCCGACCTCGCCTCGGAGGTGGTGGCGGTGGAGGAGTCCCCCTCTGCCGAGAGGGACGCCCGCTTCAATTTGAGGGGGTTGTCTAACGTGAGGTTCATAAGGAAGAAGGTGGAGGAGGTCCTCCCCGTAGAGGGGCTGGATGTTCTCATCTTGGATCCCCCTAGGCAAGGCTGCTCGAGAGAGGTGCTGGAGGCCATAGCCCGGGCACCGCCGCGGAAGGTGGTGTACATCTCCTGCAACCCATGGACGATGGGGAGGGATCTGAGGCAGCTGAAGGGGTTCACGATTGAGAGGGTGCAGCCCATCGATCTCTTCGCCCAGACCCAGCACATTGAGTGTATGGCACTGTTAACTAGGTGAAACTTGGGAGAGCGGACTCCACTCCCGATTTTGCTGGCCTCCAAGTCCCCGAGGAGGATAAGTCTCATGCGGAGCTTGGGTTTAGATTTCCAGATTGTCGAGCCTGAGGAGCCCGCACATCCCTCCCGCTCGGCGGATCCTGCCCGGCTTGCGGAGAGGCTGGCGGTCGCCAAGGCGCTCCAGTTCAGGGGGAAGGGGGTAGTAGTGGCGGCCGATACGCTGGTGGTTAGGGGGGAGAAAATATACCCCAAGCCATCCAGCGAGGAGGAGGCGCGGAATATTCTCCGAGAGCTGAGAGGTGGAGCGCATGAGGTGATCACGGGGGTGGCGGTCACATACCTCGATCGTCTTCTGGTGTCCAGCGAGCGAACCACGGTCGTGATGAGGAATCTCTCAGAGGGGGAGATTCTAGAGTACTTGGAATCTGGAGCACCCATGGACAAGGCGGGAGCTTACGGCATACAAGATGAGCTCAGGCCCGTTCAAAGCTTTGAGGGCTGCTACCAGAATGTGGTTGGTCTGCCGCTCTGCAGCCTCTCCAGGCTCCTGAAAGGCTTCGTCGAGGTGAAGGCCACGCTCCCAGAGGAGTGCATCCCCTGTCCAAGGGCAAGGGAGCTGGCAGGGGTTTAAAGCCGGAAATCAAAGAGGGATGAGAAAAGTATATATCCTCGCCGCGGCGGTGGTTTACGCAGCTATTTTTGGCTGGATCTTTATAAAAAACCTCGCCTCTGACACCGACTACCCCTACCACCTGCATGCCGTTTGGGCAGTGAACCAGGGCCATCTCCTCCGCGACCCCTTCCTCAATCGCGGGAACTCGTTTACCCTTGCCTACGGTGCCCCCGCCTATCTCTTGGGCGGTGTTCTCTATCCGCTTTCCGGCGTTTATACCGTTGCTCTTCTCCTGCTTCTCATCCTCCCCCTCCTCTGGCTAGGGTTGAGGCACCTGTTTGGTCCGGGTAAGGATGCTGATCTAATAGCTCTGGCATGCCTGCTCAACCCTCTTACTGTCTATTTCTTTCTCACCTCCAAGCTTCCCTTCCTCTGGGGGGCGTCGTTTGCCGCCTTTTCTCTATCCATGTACAAGAGGGGAAAGGGTTTCCAAGCTGCTCTGCTGGGGCTGCTCGCCGTGATCACTCATCCCCTTTCGCTCGTTTTTTTGGCCGCGGTTCTTCTGGTGAAGTTCGAGTTGCGCAAGTGGCTGGTTTTTTACTCGCCCGTCTGCTTGGTGGCCCTCCTCCAACTCCTCCTCCTTTTTGGTGCGGGTGGAGGGGGAGGTCCTTCCCGAATATCCCCGCACAACCTGCTGCTGCTGGCCGGTTCACTTTCCCTCCTTTTCGCCCTGAGGCCACAATCTAGGTTCCCTCTTCTGCTGGGGATTTCTCTCACGGGACTGGCGCTTGCCCTGGGCTTCCCTTCTTCCTACTACTTTGACAGGTTTGCTTGGGCCGTTCTAACGGTCTCCATGCCTTTCATCTTCCCCCTCCTCACAAAGCCCAAGTCTCCGCTCCCTTTTCTCCCCCCATTTTGCATATTACCCCTTTTGGTCGCGGGGGTCACCGCGGTCACGGCTTATCCGGACAACCCCGAAGTTTATGAGAACCTCATCGCGGATAACGGGGTGGTGGGAGAACTTAGGGAGGGATACGTCAGATACTCGGGCGACGGGTCGGCGCTCTATTTCCTTCCTCTCGCCGGCGTCAGGTTATCCAACTCGGGCGCGCTCCCCTTTGAGATGAGGTTGGAGAACGATCCTCTTCTCTTTTGTAAAAGAATGGTGGAGGAAAATGTTAGTTTCGTGTTGGTTTATTCCAAGTCGCCTGAGGAGAACTATCTCCTACAGTTGAATTTCCCCTTGTTCTACTCTCAGGAAAACCTCAGAATATACGAAGTCCCAGAGTGGGTGCGGGCAGAATACTAGAATGCTCCCAGGTGGGCCCGCTGGGATTCGAACCCAGGATCTTCGCCTCGTCAAGGCGACGTCTTAACCACTGGACCACGGGCCCTCTCAATTTTCCGCGGGGTAAAATATCAGTCTGTCTGAACTTTCTTCCCGCAGCTGGCGCAGAACTTCGCCCCCTCCACAAGTTTGCTCCCACAGAAGGGGCAGAACTGGGCACCTGCTAGGGCTTTTGGTTTCTCCTCTATCTTTTTGGCAATCCTCTTCAGGTAGGGGGCCTCTGCGTACTCCTCCTGGTACTTGAAGATGAGGTCTTTCACCGAAAAGGGATCCTTAACCCCATAGATACAGGTGGAAGGGGAGGCAACGGCTCGGACAGTGGTGGATACGGGTCCCCCCACTACGATGGGTCCAGGGATCCTCCCATAACCAGCTCCAGCATGCCAGCCTGTGGTTCCTAACCCCAATCCTGACTTGGTGACTGGAATCACGTTTCCAAATCCCACAATTCTCCCAACAATCCCCACATCCACCACCACATCGGAGAGGTCATCGTACTGAATCTGGCGGGTGGAAATGGTTATGAATTTTCGGTAAATCACGATGCGCTTGTTGGTCAGATAGTAGGTGAAGGCTCCGGAGTAGTAATAGGTTGCAAGCAGAAGGAGGGCACCGAGCAAAACTAGGAGGAGGAACCATCCGCTGAAGGAAAGAAGGAGCAGCCCGAGTGCTAGAACGAAAAGGGAGCCAATATAGTACCCAAGGAAGGCCCATGGGCGGACAGGTTTGAGGGTCTGCAAGATGTTTTCTTGGGGGAGAAGCGAGAAGGGGGCTGACATTCTTTTTTAACCTTCAACCAATTTATCCCTACTGGTATGAAGAAGCGCCCAAGCCCATATCAGGCACTCAAAGCTTTTTACCAAGTCTCCCCTTTTCCTGAAGTGCTCGGAGTCTTGGAGGTAAGCGAGGATGTTTTCCATTTCGGGCCTGCTTTTCAGCGGTTCCACTTTCTTCTCCAGCTTTTCGATCCACTTCTCTATCTCCTCAAGAAGCTCCTCCTTCAGGCCCTTCACCTGGAGGGATTCTTGCTTCGCGAGGATCTCGGGAGGAACTCCAGCGAGGGTTTTGAGGGCCTCCGCCTCTAAGAAATGCAGCTTTCCTGGAACCACCAGAGCGTGAGGGGGAGGCCCGAAGTCTACTTCCGCCAATTTTTCAGCCCTATCCCCTCTCACTAGACAATCGTCTCCCCCGGCCCTCGCTACTATCACCGCTAGCCTTTTTCCGGTGAAGTAACCCCTTTGCCGCTGGTTTTCGAGCTGGAGGAGATAGCGGATCCCCTCGTTGGCAGTCATGTACCTGCTTTCCTCCGCCTTCACGTCCAAAAAGAGGAGAGTGTGGAGTCCCCTCTCCAAGTTCTCCCCCAGCACCTCGTATGGATGGGCGGAGGTCTGGTCGAGGGGGAGGGTGGCTGAGCGGCCAAACTTGTAGTTCTGGAGCCCCGTCAGCCCCGCCACCGCAGAGATTATCGAGGAGGAGTGAACGACCTTGGTTTGGATCCCCAGAGATATGGCTTTCAGCCGCAGGGCCACATGTGTGGTGGCAATCATGGGATCCCCCGGAACCAGCAGCACCACCCTCTTTACCGCTGAGGCTTTCAGAAGCTCTTCCCCTTCCTCTATCTCCCTGCGGTCGAGTACCTTTACTCTTTTTCCGATGATTTTCTCGAGGTTGGGGAGCTCGAGCTTGGGAAGGGGACTGGTGTAGAGTTCGGCGTAGACCTCGTCCGCCTGTTGGAGTTCCTTAAGCCCCTCTAGGGTCAGGCTCTCCTCCCCTCTTATCCCCAGTCCCACAAATGCAAGCATGCAAGATTTTAACCCGAATGCATAAGTATGAATTGGCGGTGCTTAAAATCGTCGCGGACACGAGCTTTCTCATGATTCCAGGCCTTTTCAGAGTAGACATTTTGGCCGAGCTGAACAGGATCCTGCAACGCAGGTACGAGATCTTGGTCCCCGAGCCGGTGGTGAGGGAGCTTGAATACCTTTCGCGGAGGGGAACTCCCTCAGAGCGTTCTGCCGCGAGGCTCGCCCTCTCTGCTCTCGATCAAATGAAGATCCTTCCCTCCTCCTCCGAGAGCGCCGATCTAACCATTCTCGAAATTGCCAAGAAGCACCCAGACTATCTGGTGGCCACGGCAGACTATCTCCTTCAGAAAAGGCTCCAAAAGCTTGGTGTTAACATCATCAGGCTGAGGCAGCGAACGCACCTGATGCTCGAGAGGGAGATAGAGTAGAATTTTAACAGGTGAATGAGTAACTAATGCAACTGCTGGAGGTTTTGGGTCTGGTGAGTGCAGGCGCGGCAGTCCTCACCGCTGTTCTCGCCGCCCGCTCGGTGCTGAAGAGGCCGGCCGGTAGCAAGCGGATGGTGGAGATCGGTGGGTACATAAGAGAAGGTTCGCAAGCCTTCCTGCGACGGCAGTACCTCACGGTGGGCGTCTTCGTCCTCGTTGTGTCCCTCCTCTTTCTCGTGAGCCCGCGTTTCGGCCCAACGGCCTCGCTGGCCTATCTGTGTGGCTCCCTCTCCTCCATGGCTGCCGGATACTTTGGCATGCAGATGGCGGTGAGGGCAAACACCAGAACCGCCCACTCGGCCCTCTCCGGTTTGGAGGAGGCGCTGAAGGTGGCTTTCAGGGGGGGTCTGGTCATGGGAATGCTAGTGGTAGGGTTGGGCATGTTTGCCCTCCTCGGCTTCACTCTCGGTTTTGGTTGGCTGCATGATCCGAATCGCCTCCTTCCCCTTTGCTTTGGGGCCAGTTCGGTGGCGATCTTCGGCAGGGTTGGAGGGGGCATCTACACCAAGACCGCAGACGTTGGCGCGGATCTGGTGGGCAAGGTAGAGAAGGGCATCCCCGAGGATGATCCTAGGAATCCAGCGGTGATAGCGGACAACGTAGGGGACAACGTCGGCGACGTCGCGGGCATGGGCTCGGACCTCTTTGAATCTTACCTAGCTTCAATTGTGGCGGCTATGATAGTGGGCGCCCCCCTAGGTGAAAAATACGTTCTCTTCCCGCTGGGCGTGGCCTCGGTGGGGATTCTCTCCTCGATCCTGGCTTCCTTTCTGGTCAGGGTGAGGAAGGGGAAGGATCCAAGCTACGTGCTCAATCTGGCGAGCTTCGCTTCCATGGGGTTCACGTCCGTGGGGACATTTCTTCTGATCCGTATGCTTTTTGGCTCGGGAATGTCGCTCCTAGCGTCTGTCATTCTAGGTTTGATCTCCGGTCTGACGGTGGGACTGGCGTCGGACTACTTCACCAACAGGTTGCACGGACCCGCCAAGTACGTGGCCCGCTCCGCCTCTTCTGGGGCGGCCATAAACATTCTCTCGGGCTTTTCAGTGGGACTTTTCAGCCTTTTCATCCCAGTCCTCGTGATTTCGGCCTCGGTGGTACTGTCTTACGCCCTGCAGAACATCTATGGGATTTGTCTTGCCGGGGTGGGGATGCTCTCCGTGACGGGAATGGTCGTCTCCGCGGATGCGTACGGCCCAGTGGCCGACAACGCGGGCGGAATCATAGAGCAGTGCGGGGAAGAGCGGGTCAGGGAGACCACGGATGCATTGGACTCTGTGGGGAACACCATGAAGGCCATCTGCAAGGGCTTCGCCATCGGTTCGGCGGCCCTGACGGCGGTGGCTCTTTTCGTTTCCTATTCTCAAGTGGCGAACCTCTCGTCCATCGACCTCCTCAGGCCGGAGGTGGTTGCGGGGGTGCTGGTGGGAGGGGCGGTGATCTCCCTGTTCTGTGCCTTGGTCATACTGGCGGTGAGTAGGAACGCCTTCAGGATGGTGGAGGAAGTGAGAAGGCAGTTCAGGGAGATACCCGGTCTGATGGAGGGGAGAGCCAAGCCGAATTACGGGCGCTGCGTGGGCATAGCCGCCGCGGGGGCTCTCAGGGAGCTGGTGCTTCCCGCTCTCTCGGTGATCCTCTCCCCCATCTTGGTGGGGTTCCTCCTGGGCCCCGCAGCCCTAGGTGGCATGTTGCTGGGGGCAATCCTTTTGGGTCTGGTTTTCGCGCTTCAGATGGCAAACTCGGGGGCAGCTTGGGACAACGCCAAGAAGTTTATTGAGCTGGGCAATCTGGGGGGGAAGGGCACGCCGGTCCATCAGGCAGCCGTGGTGGGCGACACCGTGGGTGATCCCTTCAAGGACGCGGCGGGTCCCTCTCTGAACATTGCCATAAAGCTCATGTCCATCGTGGCCCTTCTTATGGCCTTGGGGGGGTTGCTGTAATGGTGCACAAGATTTTGACCATCAGGGATACAGTGAGGGTTCCACCGGACAGGTTTGGGGAGCCTCTGGAGGAAGTGGTCTTGGATCTCCTCAGAAAGAGCTACGAGGGGGTGCTGGACCGGGACGCTGGGGTGGTTCTCGCCATTTCCGCGGTGAAAGAAATAGGTCCGGGACGGCTGATCATGGGTGATGGGGGGAGTTATCACGACGTGGTTTTCGAGGCCCTCACGTACAAGCCGGAAGTGAACGAGGTGGTGCTGGGGGAGGTGGTGGAGCTGACGGACTTCGGGGCCTTCGTGAGGATAGGGCCCCTGGACGGCCTCATCCACGTTTCTCAGGTGATGGATGACTTCGTCAGCTACAACAAGAACAAGGGCGTGCTACAGGGCAAGCAGACCAAGCGCACCCTCAAAGTTGGGGACAAGGTGAGGGCCAGAATAGTGACCGTAAGTATGAAGGGACGGGTCAGGGCGAAGGTCGGTCTGACCATGAGGCAGCCTGGACTGGGGAAGCTGGAGTGGATACCGGAGGACCTGAAGTAGATGCCCGCTCCCGCTTGCACCAAGTGCGGTCGGATTCTGCAGGAGAGGGCCAAGGCGTGCCCCTTCTGTGGGAGTACCTCCCTCTCTATGGATTGGGTGGGATACGTGGAGGTTCAAGCGCTGTGCGAGTGCGGTTATGTTCCCCATCCTGGAGAGAAAACCTGCCCCAGGTGTGGGGGAACCCCCTCCCTGAAGGTTTCCCAGGTGGCGAGTAGGCTGGGTTTCACGCAGGAAGGGAGGTACGCCCTGAAGGTGAGGGAGTAGTTCGGGTTCATCTTTTTTCTGCAGTCAGAACTGACGTGAAAGTGGGAGCTTGCAAAATCACAACCACTGAATTTTATGGAGGGGCACGACTTCTTTAATGAAGCCCGAATTCAGCATAGAACTTTGGCAGCCCAAGACTGAGATAGGGAGGGCCGTCAAGGAGGGGAAGATCACCAGCCTCTCGGAGATTCTGAGGGCGGGGCGCCCCATACTCGAACCCGAGATTGTGGATGCGCTGGTTCCAAACCTTCAGCAGGAGCTGTTGCACCTCAAGCTCGTTCAGAAGATGCACAAGTCCGGAAGGCGCTCCAAGTACTGGGCGCTGGTAGCGGTCGGGAACGGGGAGGGTCTTGTGGGGGTGGGGGACGACAAGAGCAGGGAGATAGCTACGGCCATTTCCAAGGCAACGAGGGCCGCCAAGCAGCACATCGTGGAGGTGGTGAGGGGGTGCGGAAGCTGGGAGTGCGGCTGCGGACGCCCGCACTCGGTGCCTTTCAGGGTCGCCGGTAAATCGGGAAGCGTGGAGATAACCCTGATACCCGCCCCTAGGGGGCTCGGACTGGTGGCGCCGGAAATCCCCCGGACCATTCTCCGCTTGGCGGGGATAAAGGACATTTGGATCGTCTCTCGGGGATCCACCAAGACCTCTGTGAATTCCGCCTACGCGACCCTTGAGGCCCTCCGGCAGACGGGGAGGATTTCCGTGCCGGAGCGCTATAGGAAATCCAAGGGTGAGGGAAGTGGTTAGTCTTGCGGTCGTGAGGCTAAGGGGGAGCGTAAAGAAAAGGAGGGAAGTTCTGGATACTCTCCGGATGCTGGGTCTCACCCGTGTGAACCATTGTGTGCTTTTGGAAGATACCCCCTCCTACAGGGGAATGCTCCAGAAGGTGAAGGACTTTGTCACTTGGGGGGAGGTGGAGCCATCTACAGTTGAGGTTCTTCTTCGCAAGCGCGGCGAGCTGGAGGGAGGCAAAACACTAACAGAGGACAGCGTGAAGGATTTGGGGTACCGCTCCATATCGGAGCTTGCGAGGGCCTTGTGTGAGGGAAAGAGCCGAGTGAAGGGGCTTAAGAAGGTGTTCCGGCTCCATCCCCCTAGGAAGGGTCTGATCTCCATCAAGCACCCCTTCGGGCACGGAGGGGATTTGGGATACCGGGGAAAGGCTATCAACGATCTTCTCCTGCGGATGGTCTGAAATGGTGGTTAGAAGGGAGAGGAAGGTGAGGAAGCAGAGGGGCTCCAGAACCTATGGCAGGGGCTGTGCCAAAAGGGGCAGGGGAAGCGGGGAGAAAGGGGGAAGGGGTATGGCCGGGGGGCACAAGCAGAAGTGGAGCTACATTCTGCGTTACATGCCTGACCATTTCGGAAAGCACGGGTTCGTCAGGCCAAACAGACCCGAAAGGAAGGAGACCATGAACGTGGGGGAGTTGGACGAGAGGATAGAGGATCTGCTGAGGGAGGGGGTTGCGACTAGGGAAGGGGAGAAGATCGTGGTGGATCTCCAGAAGCTCGGCGTTCAGCGGTTGCTGGGGGGAGGGCAGGTGAGGCACGCTCTCGTCGTGAGAGGGGCGGAGGTGGTTCCCTCCGCAAGAGAAAAGCTGGAGGGGGCTGGTGGAGGGGTTGGAGGGGGAGAAGCCTAAATCCAGGCTCTTCGCTCTCAAGCCGGTCCTCAAATTTCTTCCAGAGATTGAGGTGCCCAAGCGCCACGTTTCCTTCAAGGAGAGATTTCTTTGGACCTGCCTTGCTCTACTAGCCTTCCTCGCTATGACCCAGATTCCCCTTTACGGAGGTAAGTCGACGGTGGACATCTTCCAGAACCTCAGGTTCGTCTTCGCCAGCTACAGGGGGACGGTGGTGGAGCTGGGAATTGGTCCCATCGTGACGGCAGGCATCATCCTTCAGTTGCTGGTGGGGAGCAAAATCATCGGGCTCGATCTCAGCGAGGGCGAGGACAGGGCACTCTTCACCAGCCTCCAAAAGGGACTCGCGATCCTGATGGCGGTTTTTGAGGCAAGCATGCTGGTTTTGGGCGGTTGGTACGATCCCAGAAGGGTGGATCCCTCCGCGGCACCCCTCTCAACCTCCTGCATGCTCTTTCTTATACTCCAGCTCACTCTAGGGGCTGTGGTGGTTCTGTACTTGGATGAGCTGGTTTCGAAGTACGGGCTGGGAAGCGGGATTAGCCTCTTCATCCTTGCGGGGGTGGCGATGGAGATCTGCTGGCAGAGTTTCTCCCCCTTCTCTCAGGGGGGGCAGTACATCGGTGCGGTTCCGAACTTCATTCATGCCTCGGTGAGGGGAACGGGGATGGGGGATGCCTTTCTACGGGCGGGCCTGCCGAACATGCTGGGCTTCTTCACGAGCATCCTCCTCTTCCTCCTCGTCCTCTATCTGAACAACATCTCCGTGGGAATTCCCCTCGCTTACGAGAGGGCCGGTGGCATAAGGGGGAGGTATCCCATCAGCCTCCTCTACACCAACGTGATCCCGGTGATTCTAGCGATGGCCGTGTTTGCCAACCTGAGGCTCCTCGGATCCATCTTTCCCTCCTTGCAAGGACTCTCGAACCTCGTCACCCCACCCGGGAATCTTCCGGAGGTTATTAGCGAGCCCATCAGGGCCGTGATTTATCTCGCTATCTTCATCCCTCTGTGTGTGGGCTTCTCGTGGGTATGGATCTACCTTGCGGGAATGGGGCCTCGGGATATAGCAGAACAATTGAGGAATGCAGAGATGTTTATTCCTGGTTTCAGGAGGGATGTGAGGATGATGGAAGAGCACCTTTCTAGGTACCTGATCGGAGCCACCCTAATGAGCGGGGTGCTGGTGGCGTTGCTTTCGGCGTTTGGGGATTTCATGGGTTCGCTGGGAAGCGGGACGGGGATCCTCTTGGCGGTGGGGATCGCCCAGAACCTTCACCAGGAGATCTCGAGACAGAGGGTGGCCGAGATGTTTCCAGCCGTGAGGAGGCTACTTGGTGAGTAAATGAGGCTGCGAGTTCCTGTTGTTGCCTTCCTGCTCATTCTTGGGGCAGTCCTTTTTCTCATTTGGTGTGAACCGATACCGGAGAACTCGGCCGCAACTAAGGAGGTGGTCCAGAAGATTGACTCGGCCATTTGGTGTCTGCGCCACGGGGACAATTCTGGTGCCTCCTCGAACCTAGGGTCTGCAAAGGATAGCTATTCCAAGCTCGGGCTGGAGAACCTAGACAACGAGCTGGACAACTTCATAAAGGGGATGTTCGATAATGTGAGTCAGAATCCCAGTGAGGGGGGCTGCCACAGGCTTCGCAGGGAGGTTCTGCGGGCGGCCGGCCTCGCCGGGGGCCCCCTCCCCCTGATCTACCAGCACTCCCCATGTTTGATACTGCTCGTCGCCTTCCTGTGCGGTTTCCTCTATGCCGTGCTTCTCAAGGTCACCATAGACTGGAAGAGGGTGAAGGAGATTAGGGCCCAGATGAACGAGTGGAGAAGGAGGCTTAACGAGGCGAGGAAGAGGAAGGACTTTAAGGAAATGCACAAGCTCACACAGGAGTTCTCCAAGCTGGCTCCTCTCCAGTCTGAGCTCCTGATGGTTCAGTTCAAGCCCACTCTCTTCTTTTTCCTCTTCTACATCCCTCTTTTGTTCTTCTTAAACCATCCTTACTCCGGTTGGGTGGTGGTATGGCTCCCCTTTGGCCTCCGCCTCCCCTTCTACGGTTACTGGGCCTCGTGCGGGGTCCTCAGCTGGCTCATCCTTTCATTTGGGGCCACCAGCTCCTTGTGGAGAAAGCTTCTCATAGGAGAGTGATAGAGTGAGGAGGTCTAGGGCTCACGGAAGGCACTTCAGAAGGACCCCCGGTGGAAGGGTAGTGCTAAGGTTTTTGAAGAAGGGGGCTAGGATTCACAGATGTGCCAGATGCGGGCGCCCCTTGGCCGGGGTGGGGTTCGGCAAGTTGCCCAAGAGTTCCAAGAGACCCAACCGACCCTATGGCGGCTATCTCTGCCCCCGCTGCTCTAGGGAAGAGCTGAGGATGGAGGTGAGGGCTTGGCAGTGATTGCGGTCAGTGGCCTCCATGGAGCGGGCAAGACCACGGTGGCGAAGGAGGTGGCATGCAGGTTTGGGCTCAGGTACATCTGTGCAGGTGAACTCTTCAGGGGGATGGCGGCTGAAAGGGGAATGGGCCTAGAGGATTTCAACAGATACGCCGAGACCCACCCGGAGATCGACAGGGAGCTGGACAGGAGGACGGTAGAGGAAGCGGGAAAGGGCAACGCGGTGGTTGATGCTAGGCTTGCAGGATGGTTGGTGGATGCGGATTTCAAAATTCTGTTGATCGCCCCCTTCGAGGTTAGAGTAGAGAGGATTTCGAAGAGGGAGGGGAGGCAAAAAGAGGAGGTCCTGAGGGAAACTAAGGAGAGAGAGGAGAGCGAGGCGAGGAGGTTCCGGGAGCTTTACGGAATAGATGTGAACGATTTCTCGGTTTTCGATCTAGTTCTAAACACGGGGAGGCTCTCGGAGGAGCAGACGAAGCAGATAATAGTCTCCGCGGTCGAAAAAATTTTGAGATGATAGAGCCTGGGAGGGTGTGCGTGAAAGTGGCGGGAAGGGAGGCGGGGGAGAAGTGCGTGGTTTTGGAGGTCTTGGATCACAATTTCGTGGTGGTGGCAGGACCCAGGGTGAGGCGCCGGAGGTGCAATGTGGACCACCTCGAGCCCACCCCCCACAAGCTTGAGCTGAAGGACACCTCACCGGAAGGGATAAGAAAGATCTTTGAGGAAGCAAAGCTTTGAGGGAACTCATCACGTGTTCCGTGAAAACATGTTAGGTCCCAGCGACCGGGTTCTCGTTCGAGCAGAGGACATCACCGACCCAAATTACGGTTGTGAGCCGGAAAGACGCCCCCTCCTAGAGCATCTCAGGCTGGGATTTCTGAATTTGGACAAGCCTGTGGGCCCCACTTCCCACGAGGTGGTGGCATGGGTGAAAAGGCTGATGGACCTGAGCAAAGCCGGACACGCCGGGACCCTTGACCCTAAGGTCAGCGGAGTACTTCCTGTAGCCTTGGAAGATGCGACAAAGGCGCTGCAGGCCCTTTCAGGGGCGGACAAGGAATATATCTGTCTGATGCACCTGCATTCCGAGATCCCGGAGCAAAGGCTTCAGGAAGTTCTCTCCGAGTTCACGGGAGAAATTTATCAGAGGCCCCCCTTGAGGTCGGCAGTAAAGAGGCAGCTCAGGAGGCGAAGGATTTACTCGCTCCAGTTGCTGGAGAGGGAGGGAAAGGAGGCTCTCCTAAGGATCCATTGCGAGGCAGGAACCTACATAAGAAAACTGGTTTTCGATATAGGGGAGGCCTTGGGCTGTGGCGCCCACATGCTTGAGCTCAGAAGGAGCAGAAGCGGGCCGTTCGCGGAGGACGAGACCTTGGTGAGACTGCAGGACGTAGCCGATGCCTACGCGCTTTGGAAGGAGGAGGGCAGGGAAGACATGCTCAAGAAGGTCGTTCTCCCTGTCGAGGCCTCCGTTCGAGCTCTCCCAAAAATTGTGATAAGGGACGGGGCAGTGGATGCGGTGTGCCATGGAGCTTCGCTGGCCGCTCCCGGCGTGCTCAGGGTGGAGACCGGGATCTCCGTGGGAAGCTTGGTGGCAGTGATGAGTTTGAAGGGGGAGCTGGTGGCCCTCATGGAGTCCCTCATGACCTCTAGGCAAATAGTGGAGGCAGATAGGGGTCTCGTGGCCAAACCCGTGCGGGTAGTCATGAGGCCGGGGACCTATCCCCGGAAGTGGAAGTGATTATCAGAACTCCAGTCGGTGAGTACTCGTCGAAGCAATGCTCATACTTACTACCATCCAACCGTAATCGAAGGCTTCAGCGAATCTTGGTGAAAGAGAGCAGCGGGGCGAAGTGAGCTATTCGGGGCGGAGGATTTTGGTGCGGGCGAGACCGGGAGCTGCCTCGGCTACCGGATTGTTGCAAAATAAGCGAGGCGTTTGTAAGAGTTAGCCGGACCAGACGTGCATATTCTATGGCACTCGTCATTTAGAATCGCCTTCCAGTCCAGTGACGGACAGGAAGCGTAGGTAGGCATCTTCAATTTTTTCGCTGGCAGAGGGCTGGAAGGTTTCCAGCGGGAAGGAATTGCGTATGATCTCCCTTAAAGATTCGTGGGTCTGAAGCATTCCCATACCCACCGCCTGCACCAGGGCGTTCCCTGCGGCTGTGGCCTCGACGGGTCCGGCGACGACCTCTAGCCCCGTGCAGTCTGCCGTCAGCTGATTCAGGAGCCGGTTCCTTGAGCCCCCGCCGACCACGTGTATCCGGTGAATTCTCCTCCCGGTAAGGTCCTGAAGCCTCTCGAGCACGTACCTGTATTTGAAGGCCAAACTTTCGAGAATGAGCCTCGTCATCCCTCCAATCCCCACAGGTTTCTTCTGGCTGGTTTCCTCCAGGTACCCGCCGATTTCCTCCACCATGTTCAAGGGCGAAACGAACCTGGGAGCATCTGGATCGATGAAGGCTGTGAAGGGCTCGGCTTCGCTTGCCAGCCTCGTCAATTCCTCGTAGGTGTACTCCTTTCCCTCCTCCTTCCAGACCCTCCTGCATTCTTCCAGCAGCCACATCCCCTGAACATCGCGGAGGAGGCGGAACTTCCCAAAGGCCCCCCCTTCGTTGGTGAAGTTGTATTCGAGCGATTCCTTGTTGATCACAGGCTCCCTAACCTCCGCCCCCACAAGGGACCAAGTGCCCGAGCTGATGTATGCGCAGTCCTCCCCCGACAGAGGAGCCGCCGCTACAGCCGAGGCAGTGTCGTGAGAAGCCGTTGCCACCACTTTCAGTTTTTCGGATCTCAACTCGGCCGCCAGGTCTCCGGTAAGTTCGCCCAGCACGGCCCCTGGTTCCACTATCTCGGTGAGGAAGTGAGTGGGGATGCGGAGCATCTGGAGGAGTTCCTCATCCCAGCCCCTTTTGATGGGATTGTAGAACTGGGTGGTGGTTGCGTCGGTAAACTCACAGAGCGTCACCCCGGCGAGCCAGTGGGTGAAGAGATCGGGGATCATCAGTAGGTTTTGAGTGGCTTCCAGCAGGGGGCGGCGATCCCGGGCCAGCGAGTAGAGGTGGTAAAGGGTGTTTATGCGCATGAACTGGATGCCGGTTCTGAAGTATATCTCCTCCTTCGGCACGAGTCTGAAAACCTCCTCCATGATCCCCTCCGTCCGGGGATCCCTGTAGTGGTGGGGGTTCTCTAGGAGTCCCCCTGCCCGGTCGAGGAGGGCGAAGTCTATCCCCCAGCTGTCCACTGCCACGGAGCGGAGGTCGCTGAACCTGCGGCAGGCGAGGGAAATGCCCAGCTTCACCTCCCTCCAGAGGCTGAGGACGTCCCATAGGATACTCTTCCCCACTCTCACCGGAAGATTGGGAAATCTGTGAACTTCCTCCATTTCCAGCCCCTCCTCCCTCAGTCTGCAGGCGAAAACCCGACCCGCCGTCGCCCCCAGATCTATGGAGAGGAAAACCGGGGCGCCCATCCGGTTGTAGCCCGCTAAATTAATTACACAAAGCCCAAGGTGCTTTTTACCAGATCCATGAGCGCCTGCCCATTGACCAGAAGCGGAACCTGCACCCTAACCCCGCCGGGGTGCACCAGAACTTTCCCCCTTCTCTCCCCGAGGTCGATGGAGATGCTGTATGTCCGGACCTCAAAGAGTTGGGGGGCCAAAAGATAGCTTAAGGCCGTCACGTCGTGGAGATGGGTTTCCCCCAGCTTTTTGAGCTGATATTTCACAAGCCTTTCCGTCAGCTCGGCAGCGGGGGAGAGGGGATTCCCCAGACTTTTGGTAATCTTGAGAGAGGGATGCAGCGTTGTGTCAAGGGGAACGAGCGTCAGAGGCACACCAGAGTGAAGAACAATATGAGCGGCCTCGGGATCCGTGTAGAAGTTGAACTCTGCATCTGGGGTCACGTTTCCCTTGGCCCATTCAGTCAGGCCCAGCACTCCCCCCATCACTATCAGCTCCTTGAGTCTCAGGTGCAGGTCCGGAATGGAAAGAAGGGCAACCGCAGCGTTGGTCAATGGCCCGGTGCACACGGCGATCGATCCCGTTGGGAGCTGGCGCCAGATCTCTAGGAAGTGGTTTACACCGGTGGACGGCTCCGGAAGCCCGCAGTTTCCCAGCCCGTCTTCCCCGTGGATCTCCGGGCAGGTTCTGAGCTGCCTGACCAGTGGTCTGTCCATCCCTCTCCCCACGGGAATTTCTCCTCTTCCCATGAACTGCAAGATTCTGCGGGCGTTTGAACTCGTTTTCTCCACCTCCACGTTTCCTGCCACCGTCGTCACCCCGAAGACCCTAACCCCTGATTTCAGGGCCATCATCAAAGCCACGGCATCGTCTATACCCGGGTCCATATCCAGCAGGATCTCTGAGGTAGCTGTGGGGTTTGCTCGCATTTCACTCTGTCTCAGGTAAGGCTAATTTTGTAGACCCTCACGCGACCTGCCAGCAGGGGGTGTGATTCAGGGCTGGAAAAGGGCAAGCAAAAATCTTGAGAATGGTACGCTACAACCGGCGGAGTAGATCCTTCTCGTGC
>Ga0185307_1000506_pt1 | contig 24275 bp, 21 predicted proteins | sample LHCtaG_FD_128010 | JGI IMG/M metagenome (GOLD analysis project Ga0185307, IMG submission 128010) | Hot spring microbial communities from Little Hot Creek, USA to study Microbial Dark Matter (Phase II) - LHC4sed_matched (SPADES... | ecosystem: Environmental > Aquatic > Thermal springs > Hot... | reverse complement strand
GTTTGCTCTCTCCTTAGCGTCTATAGCTTTAGGCGCATACCCGGCGCTGCCCCTAGCTGCGCTCGCTCAGCTACCGTGACCTATATGTAAGCTAGCCCTACCGAGCTTAGTCGCTTAAACCCCCTTTTAACCCTCTAACGCGCGCATAATAGTTAGAGAATTACGAGAGGCGATACGCTAGTGTCCTCGAGGAGCTGGGCAGGAGGCCGGCGAGCAGCATAATAACGAGGATCGAAGACAAACAGCAACGCCATAGGGTATCCCAAGCCAACTTCAGAGGCGTCCAGTGGGCTTTCGAGAAAAAGGCGAGGGGGTACGGTGTGCTGGTAGTGTACGTAGACCCTAGGAACACGTCCAAGCTCTGCCCAGTACACGGTATCCCGATAACCTACAACACCTACCAACCCCGTTGCTGCAGCGAAGGCGGCGAGCTGTGGCGCAGAGATGCTGTAGCCTGCTGGAACCTCATGCTGCGCGCGAGGGGCGATGAAAGCAACGCTCCAAGCCCCCGCAGCCTACTAGCACGCACCCTAGATGGGAGCTCCGTGCCGCCAGACCCGACAGTCACCCAAGATTCCGCAGGGATGCCTAAATCCCTGTGGGCGGGGTGGAAGCGCGGGCCAACCGCGCAGCGCGGTGCACGTAAAGCTTTGTTCACCTCCTTTTTCTCGAAGCTTCCTTGCTAAGCTCCTCCTTTATCTTTTTGAACTCTTCCGCGCTGATAGAACTGGCGACGCTTTGCCCCCATGCGGTTAACCGCGCTTCATACTCTTTAACCTCGAGAACCCCCCATTCGGCTAGTTTCTTGACCGACTGCGTAAGCTTAGCAACGAGCTCCTCATACTCCCGCGTGCCTTGCTGCGCCCCGGTAAGCTCAGCCACAGCCCTAGCAACGAATTCATGCTGGCTCATAGCCCCTCGGGAGAAGAGGAGGCTACCGAAGTACTCCTGGTGAAGGCCAGCGATTACCATTTTGTCGTACTTGTCAAACATTTCCTCGGCCATGATTCGCCGCGGCTCACTAAACTCTATAAATGTTTAGCGTCATCCTCTGGGCTTGGAAGTACAGCTCGTTGAGCGAGCGAAGCCGCTCACTAAGGCGGGGCTATTCGCCGTAGGTAGCGCGCGCTAGCGCTAAAAGGTGACTACGCGCCTAGTTGCTGGTGGTGGGCACGCTCAGAATCACGTATGCTCGTGTCGTCGCAGCGCTAATCGAATCGAATGGTAACGTTTCTGAGGCTGCGAGAAGAGCGGGAGTTTCTAAGCAGTACGTGTACGAGGTCCTCAGCAGGCTGCGCAGCCTCGGATACAGGATTAGAGGTTTCCCCTCGCTTGCAGCTCTCGGTAGGGTTTTTCTAGCAATATCGCGCGGAAAAGGTCTACCGGAAAACGGGACGACGGTTACGCTCCTGAAGGTGTACTCTACCAAGAGCGAGGAGCTATCCGTTGGCATCTATGTTGTCCCTCTCGGAACTCGAGCAGCGTGGTTGTTGCGGGAGCTCGGTAGCGCTGAAGTTAGCGAGCTTCTCGATCTTATACCGGCTGCACCTAGCTACGACATAGCGGATCTGAGACCGCGTGAAGGGGAGAGGCTGCCGAGGCTTCCTCGCAGGGATCTCGACGAGATCGACAAAGCTATTCTCGCTAGGCTTTACGAGGATTTCTCACACCCTGTATCGGCCTCAGTGCCTGGAGTGAGCAAAAGCCTCACGTCATACCACTACAGGCACCATGTGAAACCGCTGCTTCGCCTCCTCCTCGATACTCACCCTCTCCTCATGCACGCGAGACCCTTACTGCTGGCTGAGGTTCTGGTAGCAAGCGAGGAGTGGATGACAGCGCTCCTCAGGGCGAGGCAAGTTTACCTCCTCATGCCCAAGCTCGATTCTCTTTCCGCTTATGCTCTACTGGATGTTGAAGACCCTTATGTTTTCCTCAAGAGTGTGGTGGAAGCTAGAAGGGACAGAGGTTTAGGTATCCAAGTAAACCTACACGGGTACGTGGACCCCGAGAGAAGCGGGAAACCGAAGATTCCACGTGTCCTCCTGCCCGCAAACCGCAAAGAAGCATCTGGTTGATCACGCCTCTCGGCTGATCTATAGTGCGCTACACAGGTCTACGCACAGCGTAAAAGGAGATGAGCGTCCGTTCAACGTAAACGTAAGTCGAGAGGAGCCTCCTCAAGTCTCTTACCAGCTCGTTGAAGCTGGGTGAAAAAGCTGTCAGCACAATGTACCCTTCTTCGTCGACGTCCAACCTAATCCCGGTGGGCCCCACGTCCTTCGCTAGAGTCTTGAACGCCGCCAGCGTCGGCGGCGCGTTATCGAAGAATGCTATGGGCTGGCTCTGCGAGTAAAAGCCGTTGTCCTCAACGCTTACTTCCACTCCCACGCGGCTCCCCGCTCCTTCCACAAGGACTCCGACCAGTTCCTCCCCTTCCCAAGAGTGAGCGGCAGCCTTCAAGCCGGCATCTCTGAGCGCTTTAGCCACATCCCCTTCTTTACCGAAGTCGGTGTAAGAGCTCAACTGCACGGGCGTCCCCTCCTCCACCGAAGCTAGGGTATCTGGAATACCGACGACCGCTCCAAGCCTTACTACAGGGCTGTACGGTTGCGAGTATCCGAAAAACAGGCAGAAAGCCCTGCCCGGTCTCCAGAAAGCTACATCTCCTTTCTCAACCATGGTTGCCTCATCCCCAACCAGCTCAAATGGGGTTTCGAAGTAGATCTCGTGTCTCCACCGTCTAGCCACGCTCCCAATGGGTAATCCAGTTAGCTCCCTATCGATCCACGCTACGATTTCGCCTCTCTCGCCGAAGAGGGCTTTGACGTACACGTTCGCTCTCTCCATTCACGGGTTTAAAAGAATGTGCGTCTTTTAAGCGCGCGCTAAAGCTTGATTAAACGTACTCGATTCTCAATGAGAGCTCCTCCGCTACCCTTTCCAAGGCTTCTCTCCAAGCTTTCCGAAGCTTCCTCTCGGCTACTAGCTTCTGCGTGGGTACAAAGCTCCTTGTGGAAGCCTCTCTGATCACTTTCTCCACGAGTGCTGGTTCCTCAAGCGATTTTAACGCGTAGTTAGCCAGCATGTGGCCGTAGGCTTCAGCGCTAGAGAGCGCTCTCGCGGTGAATAGGGTCGCGTAGTGGTTGCCACCAACCCCCACGCACGCCTCGTAGGAGGGTGGAGAGTGCGTTAAAGCGTCAACAACCGCCTCCGCGACAGCCCTGCGAGCTTCGGTTAGAGACCACTCTTGAGCGCTACTACCGATTTCAACGAAGGTGACGGGCTTCTTAAGCGACGATGGACCGTGGTGAGTGACCTCGTAGGTAACTCTGAACTCGGGTAAAGCTTCCGCATGTTTAGCGAGCGAGAGCAAGAGGCTTTTAGCTAACGGCGGGTTGGAGGGCGGCAGCTCTAGCGGTCTGCCTCCCGCTAGAGCCTCGCGCATAGGGTTTCCAGGGTGGTGTACTGTGAGTGACTTGATACCAGCCTCGCTCGAGTGGCGCGAAAGCACGAGGTGGAAGTCGGTTTCACAGATTTCGTCGAGAAACTCGAAGTAGAGGACATCCTCCTCGAACCCTGCGAGCAAGGCGTCTAGCTCCTGCAGGTAGTAGGCGCTGACCGCTCTAGCGGCGGTAACTGGCCTAGGGTCGAGGAGTTTAAGGAGTTCGCCTGCCGCGCCTGAACCAGCGGGATCCCCTACACTGTAGGCGATGCAAACCTTCACCTTCACGGCTCGCTGCAGGGCGCATCAGTTGATAAACTTCGCGCAACTCGCGAAGCTGTGATCTGAGAAGAGAAATAAAAGATCGAAAAAATGTGATTTAAAGGAGCGGGGATCTCGGATTCCAAGCTCCGCGCTGGACAGGCGGAATGTAGTCTTCCACGAGAGCAGGGTTGAAGTTCAGCTTCTGGCCTTTCTCCGCACTGAGGTAGGCGTGCATCATGAGCTGCACGATAAGCAAACCGTCGTACCAGTTTTCGGCCGGTTGAACCCCTTTGAGGAAGCACTCGACCATGTAGCGGTCTTCGGCTTGGTAGCCGTACGTTACTGCTTCATCGGGGATCACTGGCATCAGGCCTTGGTCGGCGTTCTGCTTCTCCACGAACTCTTCGCTCGGCGGAATCTTCACGTGCCTGCTGACGAATGCGAACAGCTCGGGTTGGAGCGTGTTAATCCAAAGCGAGTACTCGGGTCCCAGAACCTCAAAGGTTAGCCTTAGCCCAGCGCCGATGTACGACCAGGAGGTGTGTGTCTCTGTCATCACCACGTTACCATCGTTGTCCTCGTACACAACGACGGCTGTAGCGTAGTCTTCAGCCGGTTCCACTGAGTAGTCCACACCGTACGTCTGCTTGAGCCTCTCTGCGTAGTCTCTCTTTGTCCATTTGAGTGAAGCTACCTCGCCCCACACCTTCCTGGGTTTTAGGCTACCCTTCCCCTTTTCGGGATCCCATAGAACGTAGCGCGCCGCCTCGAGGCTGTGACACATCATGTCCAGCAGCACACCGCCGCCCGATTGAGTGGGCTTCCAAAACCAAGGAGCATGGGGCCCGCCGTGCTCCTCAGCCGCCCTAGCTAGGTAGGGTCTCCCGCTGTACTTCGCTCCGAACCTCCAGACCACCTCCTTACCCCTAGTCACGGACGGCATAAACACTTGGTTCTCGAGATACCCGTGAAGCAACCCAGCCTTTTCGATCATTTTGAGCATCTCCCTAGCTTCTTTCACGTTGCGGGCGAGGGGCTTCTCGCAGGCTACGGCAACAATGTTTCCCTTACCCTGCTTAGCTTCCTCGGCAACGGCTTTGACAGCATCAAGTCTAGCGTAGTTGGGGGAGAGGATCCAGACAGCGTTGACGTTGGGGTCTTTTAGCATGTCGTAAATGTCCGTGTACACCTTGGGTTTGCCCACACCGAGCTGCTCAGCTAGGGCTGCCAGCTCCCTCGCTCTGGATTCTGTCCTACTGTTCACCGCCACTATATCGGCTCCTCGAACCCCCACCCAACCTCTAACGTGGAACTTAGCCGCGAAGCCTGCCCCAATGATGCCTACTCCCAGCTTCCGCTCCATAAGGTTCCGAGCTGTTACTCCATATAAAAGCAAAACGCCTTGCCGCGCGGGCGCGAACTAGCCGGTACCATATGTAACATTTATAAGGAGGATTGTGGCGCATTCGGTTCGCGTGCATGTAGAGAAAAGCAAAGCTTAAATATGAAGGAAATTTATACTACACCAGAAAAAACGAAAGAAAAGGAAAAGCATAAAAATAGGAGTAAAAGAAGTGTGGTTTAATGGCGGGCTCGACGTCTGCTGTTAAGAATAGTGCCCGTAGCAAAGCTATGTTGGCTGTGTTTATCGCGATCATCGCTGCAGCAAGCTTCGCTTCGGGGTACTTCTCCCGCACCTTCATAGGCGGCGAGCAGCAGACGGTGACAGTCAAAATCGGCGCTCTTCTTCCTTTAACGGGAGACTTGTCAACATACGGGAAGCGCAACCAAGGCGCATTGCAACTCGCGATAGAGGACATCAACAGCTTCGCCGAGGCTGCCGGCAGCAAGTTCCGATTCCAGTTGGTTGTTGAAGACACGGGTACCGACCCTCAGACAGCTAGATCGAGGATAGAAGCTCTCGCCGCTCAGGGAGTAAAACTGTTCGTAGGGCCTATGTCGAGCGGCGAGGTTTCCCAAGTCAAGCCGTTCGCCGACGCAAACAAGCTGGTTGTTGTGAGCCAGTCTTCGACCGCCCCAGCCCTGTCAATACCCGGAGACTTCATCTTCAGGGTCGTCCCGCCCGACACTTACCAGGGTAAGGCGCTGGCTAAAGTAGTTTGGAGCTCAGGCTTCACGAAGGCAATCGTTATCTACAGGAACGACGCGTGGGGAGTGGGCCTACGCGACAGCTTCGAGAAGAACTTCAAGGCGCTGGGTGGAACAACCGAAAGCATAGCTTATGACCCAGGCGCTAAGGAATTCTCTGCCGAAGTATCGAGAGCCGCAGACCTAGCGAGCCAGATGGGTACGGGAACAGCCATCGTGCTCATATCGTTCGAAGAGGGCATACAGTTCATCAAGCTGGCAGCTCGGAACCCTGCACTCTCCAAGCTGACGTGGTTTGGGACCGATGGTCTAGCTAACAACGCTAAACTGATCTCCGAAGCGGGAGCGGAAGCTATAGCGTTGGGCGGTATAGCTTCGACTAATTTCATCCCTACGACCAACCCGATGCAGGAGGAGTTCAAAAGGAGGTTCCGCCAGCGGTTCGGCGACGACCCAGACCCCTACTCTATGAACTCGTACGATGCGGCTTGGCTGCTGGCTCTCTCCGTTATGCTAGCCGGAAGCGACGACGGCACTAAGGTAGCGAGCGTCCTGCCCCAGGTGACGGCACGCTACTACGGGATCACAGGGACGATAACGCTCGATGCATCAGGGGATAGGTCTGCTGGCGATTACGGCGTGTTCAAGGTCGTTCAAACTTCAACCGGACTAGCGTGGAAGCTAGTGGCGGTGTACCACATCGACACGGATACCCTCACACCTGTGGGCGGTTAGGGAGCTAGAATTATGAGCTCGGATAACCTTCTTTTTCTCGCTAAAAATGTTTCGAAAAGATTTGGGGGTTTGATAGCACTAAAAGATGTAACAGTTTTTATCCCGGAGGATTCGCTAACGCTTTTGATAGGTCCCAACGGAAGCGGGAAGACGACATTCCTTCAGGTTGCTAGCGGAGTGTTGAGACCAGATAGCGGCCTACTCGTTTTCAAGGGGTTAAACGTAACCGGCTTGCCTCCTCACGTTAGGTTCAAGCTAGGCGTCGCGACAACCTTCCAGATACCCAGGCTTTTCCCCTCCCTTAGCGTGCTGGAGAACGTGTTAGTTGCTGCTCGAGGGGTGAACGAGACCCCTCTCTCTTGCCTCAGGGACGTGCGGGTTAAGGAGCGGGAGCTCATCGAGAAGGCTTTCGATGTGTTAAAACTGCTCTCTCTCGACCATGTGTGGGATAAGCCAGCGTACACGCTGAGTGGTGGTCAGATGAAACTTCTAGAGCTTGCTAGAGCCCTTATGAGCGATCCTAACCTTCTTCTCCTGGACGAGCCTTTGGCTGGCGTTAACCCAGCGCTAGCTGGCGGCATAATGCAGTTCCTGACTAAAATCCGGAAAGAGCGCGAAGTTGCCATGCTTCTGGTCGAGCACAGGCTCGATCTCGCCCTCCGCTACGCTGACTATGTCTACGTTCTTCACAACGGGCGTGTCATATCTGAAGGACCTCCCGAAGCGGTCGTCGAGGATCCTGCTGTCGCTAAAGCTTACTTGGGTGAGTAGGGTGAAGTTGCTCGAAGTTGAAAGCTTGCGTGCCGGCTACGGGAAGATCGAGATTGTTTCCGGTGTAACGCTTAAGGTGGACAACCGCGAGATAGTTGCCGTTGTCGGACCAAATGGGAGCGGGAAGAGCACGCTGCTGAAAGCAGTATTCGGAATTTGCAGAATCTTTTCGGGGTCCGTACTATTCAAGGGTGAGGACATTACGCGAAAGCCTCCTCACAAACGATCGCGTATGGGCATGGCCTACCTGCCGCAAACCGGTAACGTCTTCGAGAGCCTCACTGTCTGGGAGAACTTGTTGCTAGCGGGTTACGATCTGGGAAAAGACGAGATGGAGGAGAGGCTGGAGAGCATAGCATCGTTCCTTCCTGAGCTTAAAGAACTCCTGCACAGGAAGGTAAAGACGCTGAGCGGTGGTGAGAGGCAAATAGTCGCCCTTTCCATGAGCTTGTTGAGGAACCCGTCTCTTGTGATGCTGGACGAGCCCACTGCCGCGCTAGCCCCCCGCTTAGTCAAACAGGCGCTGAAGCGAGTTGTTGAACTGAGAGATGAGCTAGGAGTCGCGGTAGTGCTTGTGGAGCAAAACGCGCTATCCGCGCTGGAGGTCAGCGATAAAGCGCTACTCATGGTTTCCGGTGCCGCAAGGTTCTGGGGGAAGCCGAGCGAGCTCTTAGAGGACAGGGAGCTGGCTAAAACGTACCTCGGCCTGTAGGTGGTTTCGATGCTCGATGTGCTTACCGGCGCCTTGATCTACAGCAACCTTCTCGCGCTGTTGGCCGTGGGTCTCAGCTTGGCTCTGCTCACGTGCAGGGTCTCCAACTTCGCTCAGGGGGATATCGCCATGGTGGGAGTCTACACGGCCTATACGTTTAGCGTGGTCGCGGGGGTAACGCCCTACGCGAGCATACCAGTGGCTTTCGTCGCCGGTGGGCTTGTCTCGCTTCTAGCTTACTTGGTCGTATTCGAGCCGCTGCGCGGGAGAGCCGACCTTGTGACGCTCATGGTGGTTTCGATGGCTTTGGACATGGTGATCCGGTACTCGCTTCACGTGTACGCGGATCTCATGCAGCAGTGGCTTAAGGTTTACACGAGGCTGTTCATGTTCAACGACTTCCTCGTTGAAGTAGCGGGAGCTCACGTTCCCGGGGTGCTCATCGTGTCCACGGTGTCTACCTTCGCGCTACTGCTTTCGCTCTACATGCTGCTGTACAAGACGAAACTGGGAGCGGCTATGCGAGCAGCGATAGAAAACCCAAATTTAGCACAAACTCTCGGAATAGACGTTAAACACGTTTTCTCTGTGAGCTGGTTTCTCGCTGGCGCGCTGGCTGCGACAGCCGGTGTATTCCTACCTTTCAGGGTCATGGTCAACCCGGACACCGGGTGGTCTATGCTGCTATCGATGTTCGCTGCTGTGACGGTTGGGGGTATCGGCAGCATAGGCGGAAGCGTCGCGGGCGCCTACCTAATAGGCTTCTCCGAAACAGTGTTCTCCTATCAGCTGGCGGGGTTGGGAGTGAGCACAGCGTACAGGCCTCTCCTCACTTTCGCGGCCATTATATGTACTCTTCTAATGTCGCCGAGGGGTCTCTCGGGTTTGTGGAGCGGTAAAGGGTGGTGGCCACGTCGGAGGTGCTAGCTTTCTTCATAAGCTTGGGTACGCTCTACTCAATCTACGTGATCCTTTCAACGTCCATGGAGCTGGTATATGGCGAGCTGGGTCTTCCTGACTTCGCTAAAGCGGCTTTCTTCGCCATTGGAGCTTTCGCCGTTGGAGCGCTTACGACTAGGCTCGGCGCGGTGCTATCGGGGATTGCTTGGGAAGGTGAGTTTAAGCTACGCAGCTACTACTACGCGACCCTTGTCTCGGCAAAGGTTGCCGCGAACCCGCTCCTAGGTCTCACCCTGTTTCTCGTTCCCCTTGCCATTGCGGTGCCTTTAGCGATGCTTCTCGGCGTTATAGCTAGCTACCCCGCGCTCCGCCTCCGCGAGGACTACCTTGCGATAACTCTCATCGCGTTCAGCGAGATCGTTAGAGTGATCGCCCGCAACTACGAGCCTCTCGTAGGAGGCACCTTCGGCGCCGGCGTGGTGGACGTATTCGCGTGGCTCCGCAGCCCGTTGCGCGAGCTTTCGGTGATGATCCTCTCAGCGGCCTTCGCGGCAGGGGCTTGGCTCCTCGAGTACAGGCTTTCCACATCCCCATTCGGCAGGCTTCTCAGAGCGATCAGAGATGACGAAGTTGCGGCCGCTGCCTACGGCAAGGATGTGGCTCGAGCACGCGCATGGGCTATGGCAATAGGTTCAGGAATGGCTGCCGCAGCAGGGGTTATCTATGCTTTTTACATGGGGTCGGTTAACCCTGACGACTTTACGGTTTCACGAACATTCCTAGTGGTGCTGATGGTAACTGTTGGGGGTCGCGGTAACCCCAAGGGGCCGCTCTTAGGGGCGGCTGTGTACCTGGCATTCGACCGTACGGTACTCTTCGCTAAGCGGCTTCTACCAGCCCCCTTCGACGTGAACTACTTATCTTACATAGTTTTAGGTGCGCTCCTCGTGCTGTTCGTAATGAGGAGACCGGGAGGTCTAGCTCCTGAGCGCCCTCCTTTAACGGTTAACCGAGAAGAGGTGGAAAATATTATAAAACATTCTAAAACTTAACGTACTTTAGCAGTAGCTCCCTGCTCTTCCTGACACCTGTCGCGTAGTCTTCTTTTCCCTCGTATTCGAGAGAGACCCAGCCCTTGAACCCCGCGTTTTTTAAAATTCTGAACACTCTCTCGTAATCGATATCCAGCGTGTACCACTCTCCGCCGCCGAAGTAAGTTTTCGCGTGCACCATCACCGTGAAGGGGGCTATCGCTTCTAGCTCGCTGTAAGTGTCGTACACGAAGTTGCCGGTGTCCATGATAGCGCCGAAGTACCTAGAGTGCACCCTGCGCAGTATCTTCATCATGGTCTCAGCTCTCGTCGTCAACCCCCAGTGGTTCTCCAGCCCAAGTGTCACTCCGAGCTCCTCAGCCTTGTCGAGGCAGCGGTAGATGCAGTCGACAACCCACCCTACCGCATCCTCCTCGCTGTAACCCTCGATAGGAGGTTCCACACCTTTCCTCGCCATGAGCTCATCGAAGCTCTTCACCGTCCCCCACCTCCCGGAGTTTATTCGAACAATGCTTGCACCCAGCTCGTACGCTGTTTCGAGCCACTCGAGAACGTACCTGACTTGAGCTTCCCGCTCAGTTGGATCAGGTTTCACGAAGTTGTTGTGGATAGCTAACGCGTAGATCGGCATACCGTACTCGAGCGTTAACCGCCTGACACTTCTGAGGTAGCTTCTAGAGCGGGATTCAACGTGGTTGACAAGAACCTCCACCCCGTCGAAACCGTCACGCCACGCCATCTCGACGTACTCCTTAAGGGGGAGCTTGGGCCCCTTAAAGTGCCAGTAGGAGTACGTGGATATACCCAGTCTCATCGAGCCTTCGGAAGTGCGCTGCAAAATAAGTTTTTCCGCTATTTCTCCGCGCTCCCAGTCCATGCCTCTAGGATCTGAAGGAGGCGTTCAATGCACTCTTTTACGCGCTTAGTATTGCTGCAATCGATAACTGAAAGACCGCTACCGCAACCGGGTCTAACCGAAAGCTTGCTCAAACTTCCCCCCTTATCGATAAACGCGATGCAAGCTGTGACGCCCTTTTTCGAGGCGATAAGCTCGAAGTGTTCGCCTTCCCTTAATACCACATCGTAGCCGTTACTTCTCAAAGCTTCCGTAACTTCCTTGATTACGGGCTCCGCGGCTCTCATACCGAGTTTACATCCACCCCGAAGTTTTTCTACTTTTTGCTAGTAGCTCTAGAGAGAAGATGAACTGTGGTGCGTTTCATGCAGCACACTAAACCCTCTTCTTTGAAACGAACATTGTTTACGATGGACCGGCTTCGGGAGTTGAGGGGTTAAGTGCAAGGGTGCGTTTAGCTTCGCTCTTAGATTCTCGCAGGGCTAGATAGCATAGGTAGATGTTCCGCGCTCTCTCACCCAAGTACTCTTCCGCTTTCTTGGAGAGGTATTGCGTGAATTGTAGCCACCTAGCGTAGGGTAACTGCCTTATTCTCTTCAGGCTTTCTTCGTGCTCCCTACGTATATCATCCAGCGTGTACCTCATCCGCAGCCCAAGGTAAGATGCCAGCTCGTCGGCTCCGATGCGAGCGCCAAGTTTCTCGGCTGACAGCTCGGTCACGTCAACGAGCGCGCCATCCTCCCTGAGCCCGGTTAGAAGGGCTCTGAGACCGGCTAGCCCGCCCGCGCTTAGATCCTCAGCAACTCTTTCGAAGTTGTGCACAACGACGCTAAATCCTTCGTTCACGTAGCCAGCAACACTCTGCACAACTGCTGCTGAAGCTCTATCGATCAGATGGAACTCTTTTAGAAGCCTAAAGCTGTGAACCTCCTCTCCGTCGAACGCGGTTAGGAAGACCAGCGCAACCTCACCATTCTCGGTTAAAGGTACTCTCAAGGTGTCCAAAGAGAGCAGTTTCAGGGACTTAGAGGGTCTTGGTACAAATACTTCGACCCCGCCGAGTGACACTCTCACTTTCTCAGAAGCCACCACGGTGTCGAGAACGGTTAGCGCATGTGCTTTCGCTAGTTCCCACCTGTAGCCAATTTCTAAGAGCTTAGCGTAAGCCAGGTCGTCAACCTGCTCGATTAGGATCTCGTCCAGCTCGTCTGGCTCGTACCGCTCGACCGCGCGCTTTACTTCAAGCCAATCGAGCTTCTCGATGAGGCCTGCAGCGTCGTCCTCGAAGAGAACTAGGAGCTTCCTGCTTCCCACGGCCGACAAATCGTAGCTTACCCTCTTCAAGCCGATCGAAAAGACTCTTCGGAGGACCGCCTTGACGAGCGCTAAGCCCAGCCTAGCCAGCTCCAGATCGATGGAGGGGTCCAGCTCGTAGAGCCTCCCGTAGCTGTAGTCCTCGTACCTACCCATCGTCGTCGAAGGCACATCGATCGTGCGTCTCGGCCTGTACACGTAGGTCCTGTCACCGGCCACTTTCAAGCGCACGCCTTCGCCGTCGACGATCCACACGACCCTGTAGGGCACCTCTAGGTAGGGGCCGAAACCGCTCGTGGGCGGGTGCATTGTGCATATGACCTCTGACCTTAAGAGGCCCCTCACGTAGTCCCTCCACAGATCCCCTTCCTCGCCCCACTGGGCTTTCACCTTCTTGTACTCCTCGTACGCCGTTGCTAGGAACTCGTGTTTATACACAGTATGCAGTGTCGGGCGCTCTTCCTCGACGAGTGTCACCCACCTGCCCTTCGTGACGCGGAGGTTGGTCACGAAGAAGTCCGACGTGAAATCGAAGCAACCGGGCTGGAGCTTTTCCACCACATCCACGTGAGACGCTTCTTGAAGGTACTCGACTCCTTCCTCTGAGGTTTTTACCCGCTTTACGCCGTAAGGGGGACCGTACTCGTAGAAATTCAGCATGTGCCAGGTCCGCTTCCCCTTCACGGTCAGCTCGCCGCCCCTAGCGAGGCCAAGCTCTTGAAGAAGTCTTAGCTCCTCTTCGCAAGGTCTCAAACCAAGGCTTCTGGTGGATACCAGCTTGAAAAGCCCGGTAAACAGAAGCGCGTACTTGTTTTCTCTGTTTACAACGGTTTTCTCCAAAGGCAGGTTAAGCCACTTTTTGAGAGCTTCGAAGCCTCTGGTTAGCAGCTCTCGATCCCACCTTGTGTACGGCACTATTATGGTTTCTGTGAAAGGGATCGAACGGCGCCTACCTTTCCTTCCCTCACGCTGCCAGAACTCCCTCACGTCGTCAGGTAAGCCTAGATGCACTACGCGGACTACCGTGCCGATGTCTATACCCTGCACCAGCGTTCTAGGAGTGATCAGGACTTTCACAACCCCCAGCCTGGCTTCCTCCTCTACCTTCCTTCGCTCTTCCTTCGACACAAGGTGATGGTGTACGGCTACGCCACCGGACTCTCGGGAACCTAGCCTTTGCCTAAGCCTTCTAGCGACTTCCTCGGCTGCCCCTACGCTCCTTGTGAACACGAGAGTTACACCATCGTCCTCGACGTAGCGGGCTAAAAGCTCGAGGGGGTCGACGTGGGGGATTTCGGCCTCGATGCCGACTGCCCTCAAAGCCAGCACGACCTTGTAAGCGGTTTTCCTGAACTCCTCCGGATCGAGGAGCGCTTTCTTTACGTCCTCACCTACACTCAACTTTTCGACTTCGCCGACTCTCTCGAGGAGCAGCGTTCTAAGCTTCTCCAGATTCCTGCCAAGAACCACGTAGAGCCTGTTTGCTACTCTGAAGGGCTCGCCCTTTACCACAGCCGCTTCCCTGCCGTTGATCTCGCTGAGGATAGCAGCCATCTCTTCGGGGTTGCTCAACGTGGCTGTTAGCACAGCCACCTGGGGCTTCCATCCCATCTCAGCGAAAACTCTCAACATGCCTACGATAAGCGCGAGTTCGCGCGGGCTGTAGAAGTCAAGCTCGTCGAGAACGAGCAAGCTAAAACGGTGGATTACAGGAACTAGAAAACTTTTCGAGGGAGATGAAGCGTAGCGCTTAAGGTCCTGCATAATGAATGCGGGGTTGCTTGCTACGACGAGAGCACTCCTCATTCTCTCCCTTACCGTTCTCCTCCCCGCGCTGCCAGCTGCTTGGATGCTTGGAGCGTCCACCTGTACCATCTCAGCACCCAACTGGGAACAGTAGGTACTCAACCTCTGCACTTGGTCGTTAGCAAGCGCCAGAGTTGGGTAGAGCGCCAGCGCTCTAACCGCATTCTTGGCGGCGTAGAGAAACCAGGCTTCGGTTTTGCCGCTACCGGTACCGGCGATTAACAACAAGTTTTTTCCTTCTTCTAGCTTTCTCAGAGCTTCCAGTTGGTGCTTGTAAAGGCGCTCACTGCCCAACGGGGTTCTTGCCAGTTCCGGTAGGAGGTCGGCGAAGCGCAAACTAACCCTGGGAGGTTCGCTTCCCGTCTCGACTTCGCGGTAGTAGGAGTAACCGAGCGATTCTAGGAGTTGAGCGGTGTCGATAACCACGATTCTGGGATGAACCCCCCCTGAAAAGCACTGCGCTACTGTTCGGCAGCGCGATCGTCGGAGTAAAACACTTTAAATGATGATGTCGAATTGCTGTGTGCGTTGGAGACAGGTGTTCTTATTGATGATCATAGTGATGTTAGGCATAGCGATTGTCAACTTTTTATGGCGGCGGGAAGCGAAGCCGGTCGTGCAGAGCGTCGAGGTTTTGAGTATCAACCCTCCTAGGGCGCGTGTTTACTCTCGCGTCGAAGTAGATGTGAATGTTACAGGTTACATAGGTAATCCATTCGACCCTGAAGACATTAACGTTACAGCGTTTATTACAGACCCAGATGGTAAAGTGTACACGGTGCCCGCTTTCTACTACCAGGATTATAGAAGGGTTCTGCTTGGCAACGTCGAAAGGCTTGAACCTGTAGGTCGACCTCTTTGGAAGGTTAGGTTCACGCCAACGAAGGCCGGCCGCTACGAGTTTTACGTGGAAGCCGTGAGCAAAGGCTCTTCGGCTAGGACTCCAGTCTACAGTTTCGAGGTTGAACCCTCTGGTCTGCCGGGTTTCGCTAGGGTGAGTGGGCGCGATTCCAGGTACTTCGAGTTCGACAACGGTAGCTCCCAGTTTTTCGTGGGGCTTAATGTCTGCTGGTCTGGCTCGAGAGGGACCTACGATTATGACGAGTGGTTCCGCGCGATGGCCGAGTCGGGCGTCAACCTGGTTAGGTTATGGATGGCTCCCTGGCGCTTCGGGATCGAGTGGAAGCAGCTTGGACGCTACGACCTGGAGGAGGCTTGGAGGCTGGACTACGTGCTTGATTTGGCCGACCGCTATGGAATTTACATCATCCTGTGCTTGATGAACCATGGGCAACTCTCAACGCAAGTGAATCCCCAGTGGAGCGAGAACCCGTACAACAAGGCTAGAGGAGGGCCTCTCTCTAAGCCCGAAGAGTTCTGGACAAGCGAGGAGGCGAGGGAGCTCTTCAAGAAGAGGTTGAAGTATATCGTTGCTCGCTGGGGTTACTCCACCCGTTTGCTTGCTTGGGAGCTGTGGAACGAAGTGGACCTAACGGACAACTACATGTCCGTTAGGGAGAGCGTTGCACGGTGGCACGCAGAGATGGCGGCCTACCTGAAGCAGCTTGACCCCTACAAGAGGATGGTCACGACTAGCTTTGCAAACCCTAACCTTGACCCACTTGTGTGGCAACTCAGCGAGATCGACTTCGTTACCGTCCACAAGTACGGCCCTGAAGGTTTCCAGGATGTTGCTGGCACCCTCTACGACATCGTTAGGAGGGCTTGGGAGCGCTACCACAAACCAGTTCTCGTGACGGAGTTCGGTGTCGATTGGCGGTGGGAGGGTCTCACCGACAGGCCGCTCTACTACCTTGATAGGGAGGGGTTAGGCCTGCACGATGGCCTTTGGGCGACCATAATGGCTGGCTCGCCCGCGACGGCGATGTCTTGGTGGTGGGACAACTACATACACCCATACAACCTGTATTATCACTTCAAAGCGATCGCTGACTTCTTGAAGGGTATCGATCCAGCCGCGTCGGGATTTAAGCGCTTGGAGACCGAGCTTACGCTCCCGACCGATCTGAGCGGTGAAGAGGTCTCCGATGTTGTGGTTTACCCGTCTCTGGGGTGGGCACGTCCTCAAGAGAGCTTCTTCGAGGTCAGACTCGACGGAACGATAGAAGGGGACGTGTCTCAGATACCTTCTTTCATCCAGGGCGCATCGCACCCCGACTTGAGGAACAACCCCACGTTCAGGGTCACCTTCCCGCGAGGCGGTAGAGTCGTTGTCCACGTGAACTCGGTTTCGCGCGCCGGTGCTGTACTGGCCGTGTACGTGGACGGCGTGCTAGCGAAGCGCGTGGAGCTACCTGATAGAGACGGGAAATACGATGCGTTCGCAAGGGAGTACGACATGGATGTAGTCCTCGAAGTCCCGCAGGGCGTGCACGAGGTTAAGCTGGACAACCTCGGCGTGGATTGGTACACTATAGACTACGTGCGCTTCGAGGGAGCGGCCTTGAAAAAGGCAAAAGTTAGGGTATACGGGCTCACCAACGGCACTTTGGCTCTAGCTTGGGTAAAGAACCCGGATGCATCTTGGTGGAAAATCATACGCAACGAAAGCATCGAACCTGCACGCGACGTCGCGATAAAGCTGGTCGGATTAGCCGATGGCGAGTACAAGGTGGAAGTTTGGGATACTTGGAAAGGATCTGTGGAGCGTTCGTGGCTTACAAGGACGACTAACGGAGTTCTCATGGTGAACTTGGAAGAGGTATCATACGACCTGGCGATCAAGATTGTAAAAGCAAGTTGAGAATTATTTTTAAGCACTTACACGCTGAGAATCACGCTACAGCCGTTAGAGCTTTTCAAGGTTAGTATTTTGCCATAGCCGAGGTGCACGCGTTTTGCCCTCGGTTGTTGGCGCGCTACTAACAGCGCGCCGATCGTCATCGGGCGTTCTTACGCTTGTATGCAGGTTTTTAAGGTTAGCGCGACAGCATCGCGAGAATGGCGTGAGCAACTTCGGCTTTAAACCGCTTCGCGCACGTTAGCGACCGATTTTATACAAGGGCGCACTGCCGTCCACTACCACCATTTTATGACCTATATGTCCTTGGGCGGTATTGGGAGCCTATACTTCGGCACGCGCTCGCTAGAAGGCGGTTAACCGCCCAAGAAGGCGAGTTTGTCCGCCCCCTATTCGAAGAACCTGCTATGCAGGGGTTGTGATCCCGCTGCTGGATCGAGCAGTAAGGCGCCAGCGCTTGCAGCACACGATTGCTCTCGCGGACACAATGCCCGTCGCGTAACCCTCCCTTCCTACGCGCGCAGTGTTTCTATGAGGTAAAACTTAACTACGTGTTTACTACACCGCGCTGTGTCAGCTGGCGACGATGCCGCCACCATCATCAGAAAACTTCTAAGCGAAGATATGCGCTCGCACACGATGATCCTAACCTTCTTGTATAAAGCCGGTAAAGCTACGTTATCTGAGCTGCAGCGATCTCTAACCGGAGGAAGATACAGAGCCCAGTACAATTGGACTTTGAGAATCATAAACGAACTTAAGCAGATGAATCTTATCTCAGAGGAAGATATCCATGTTAAGAAAGTTAAAGTTAGACTTTTTAACCTTACAGAAAAAGGAATGAAAGTAGCTGCCAAAATCTCTGAAATACTTTCTACAACTTAAGAATCACCATCGCATTCCACAATACGAGCTTATACCCCTCAGAACCCTCTACTTTTTGAAAACATTTTTATACCAAAGCCCTCTCGTGAAAGCCGATGGAAGAGGTAAGTTTCATCCCGCTCGAAAATCTGTTCCCTTCATCAGCCAACGTGCGGCTTAACGTACCCGAAGAAGGTGTGAGGAGGCTAGCCGAAGATATCGCGATGCGCGGTCTACTCCACCCGCTTATCGTGAGACCCGAGGGCTCCGGCTACGGTGTCGTTTGCGGGAGGATGCGACTCGAAGCGATTAGGCTGTTGAAAAAGGAGCGTCCCCAAGATTTTGAGAGGCTTTTCGCTCGAGGGGTTCCCTGTGTGGTGAAAGAGCTGAACGATAGAGAAGCGTTAGAGATCTCCCTCAGTGAGAACCTCCGCCAGAACACGCTGACTCCGGAGGAGGTGGGGCGGGGGATTGCTAGGCTGCACGAACTGGGCTTGAGCGAAGAAGAGATATCCGCCAGAATGCAAGTCGAGCTCGACGAGATTAAAAGATTCGTTAGGCTTTACGCGCGCCTTCGCACAATAGCGCCGGTAGTGGCCGAGTCTAAACCTGGGAGACCATCCCGTTCGCCTCAAAGGAGGAAGGTGAGCCGAACAGGCATAACAAAGGTTGTGAGAGCTGTTGAAGAGCTAGCCCAGAGAGGCGCTTTGAAGAACCCTGAAGAAGTTGTGAAGAGAGTGGCGGACCTAGCGGCCGAGCGCGGGTTAAGCACAAGCGAACTCGATATCCTAGCCCGCAAAATCCGCGAAAACCCGCAGCTGGCACAGAGACCAGAGAGGTTGATCGAGGAGATATCTAGAGAAGATATGGTTGAGAGGGTTATACTGATCAAACGCCGTCTAGCAAATTTCATCGACGAGTACGCGAAAAACAGCGGTTTAACCTTTAGCGAAGCTCTTAACAATATCCTCGAAGAGTATTTGAACCTCAAAGGCGCGGCTGCCTAGCTCGGCTCCCCGGTAGCGAAGGGGCGCTGCTGTCTCCCAATCGCTGCCCTCAGGATTTGCGGTTGTCGCCCTAGCAGCACTCATCGAAGAAGCTGCTTCCCGCTCCGCGATGAAACAAAATACACGAAGCGGTTACGCTCTGAGAGAAAACGGTTATAAGGGTGATTGCTCCCACCCTTCACGGGCCCGTGGCCTAGCACGGAAAAGCCTGCTGTCGCGCCGAGGGCGGCGACTCGAGGAAGCCGCAAGCCTCCTAAGCCGCAGAACCCGGGTTCAAATCCCGGCGGGCCCGCCACGTTCCTGTCGAATTAGCCGCGCAGCGCGGCGGGTCCGCGCTTGGAGCGGGGTAAAAGGCGGCGCACGCTGAGCACGTAAAACCTTTAAGGTGTTAGTTCAGTCCTCTGTGGACTGAGGGGATCCCCCATGCAAGGACCAGTGAAAACTCTCCATCCGAGTGTGGTTGAGGCGCTTCCAGCAATCTCGCGTTTGCTGCACAATATAGGCTTCCCGAAGACTTGCGCTAAAATCCTAGCTGCTTTGTACCTTTCCGATAGACCCCTGACAAGCAAGGAGCTCATCGAGATCACTGGGTATAGCAAATCCTCAATATCGGCGGCGGTCAAGATGTTGGAGAGCAGACGGCTTGTACACAAGTTTAAGCGTGGAAGGTACGGCTCGTACGCCCCGAGCGTCAACCTCTCCCAGCTTTTCCTCGAAGCTCAAGTTAACCTATTAGAGCGAACGAGATCTAGGGTAAGCGAGCTGAGGAGTAGGGTTAACTCTTCACTTGGCGCCCGGCTCGAACGAATGGAAAAGGAACTCGTACACCTCATAACCAAGCTGAAGGGTGAGAACGTTTGAGCGATCTGGTAATCGAGCTTGACGCCAGAGATGAGGTAAAAAAGTTAGTGGAAGCCTTAAAGTTGAATCCTTCCGCCCGGAAAATCACCGTGTACGTCGCGGCTAACGACAGTATCCGCAGCATTGAGCGGATTAGGGAGTTCCTCGTGAATAACGTTAGCAGAACCGTCGTCGTGTACGCTAAGGAGGGTGCTCAGGATGAAGCTTGACATAGTGATTACATCTGATAGAACCATGATTACAAACCATCATGGCAGAGAGTTCCTCGGCTTTGTTGCTACCGGACCGCCGATCGGAATGCCGGAGCGGCTCTGGTTGTGGATTTGCGCTCCAAAACCGAAAGTCGACAAATGGGGTAGGCCGCTCGAGGCGCCGTATGGTTTGAGAAAGATCGAGGCGGCGCTCGTGGACGCCGGGTTTAACGCGGCGATCATTGATCCCGATCACTTGGGCCCCTATTTAAGGCACGCTAAGGTGCTAATGATAGGCCATCACGATTACTTCGCTATGGCGTCGCCGAGCATAGAGTGGTGGTTGCTTACAGGGAGCGAACCTGTCAACAGGAGGAGCTTCATCCGCTTGATGAGGAGGCCGGAAGTGCGAGAAGCGAAGCGGAGGGGGCTCAAAGTGATAGTCGGCGGACCCGCAGCGTGGCAGTGGTTGTGGAACACCGACTATTGGCGCGAGTTCGCGATCGATACAGTTGTCGACGGCGAAGCTGAGAAGGTAGTTGTCGAGCTGGCTGCTAAAGCCCTTAACGGGGAGGAGCTGCCCCTCTACGTCTACGTTGGTTCCGATGACGTGCCGACCATTGAGGAGATCCCCGAGATTAGGGGTGCTAGCGTCAATGGGCTAGTTGAGATCATGCGGGGTTGTCCGCGCGGCTGCCACTTCTGCCCTGTTACGCTCAGACCGTTGCGCTACTACCCGCTCGACAAGATCGAGCGCGAGCTGCGCGTGAACGCGAGCGCGGGCCTGGACAAGTGCATCCTCCATTCGGAGGATGTGCTGATGTACGGAGCGAGGGGGTTGGAACCCAACCCGGATGCTCTGTTGAAGCTTCATACCCTAGCCAAAAAGTACTGCAAGACGCTCGCGTGGAGCCATGTCACGCTGGCCGAGGTGAAGTATGCGGAGGAAAAGCACAGGCTGATCACGAAGCTCACTGAGGTGATTTACGACGAGCACCAGCAGTACTTGGGGGTGCAAATCGGCTTGGAGACGGGTTCCGTGAACCTAGCGAAGAAGTTCATGCCGGCTAAGGCTGCTCCCTACCCCATCGAGATGTGGCCGCAGGTGGTCGAGGACGCAGTGGCGATACTGCACGATCACCACATCGTGCCTGCGCTTACTCTGATCCTCGGCTTGCCGGGTGAAACTGAGGAAGACCTTGCACAGACGGCTGAATTGCTGGATAGGCTGAAAGACTACAGGAGTCTCATAGTCCCCATGTTCTTCGTGCCGCTCGGCGCCCTGAGAGATAGAGGGTGGTTCTTGAGGGAGCACTTGAAGGAGGGGCATATCGAGCTGATGAGAAGGTGCCTTTGGCACTCGCTGAAGTGGGCGGAAGACATCATTTCTAGCTTCTACCTAAAGGGGGCACACAACGCCCTCTTGAGGTGGTCGCTGAAGCTATTCTTAACTTACGTTAAGAGGAAAGCGATAGAAATCGAAAAATGGCTAAAGGAAGGGGGATGGAGTAGCGTTAAAGAAAGCGTTAAAGAACCGGTGGCTTTACCTACCATAGCCGAGCGCGCTTGAAATTCTATCCAACTAAACTCGCGCGGAGAGGGAGGCCAAGGCAAGTGGGAACGCGCGCGTTGCACTGCTGCGTCTCGCAGGCTAACTTTAACGCGTCTCTCCGGTAAGGCATCTCCCTGAGCACCCTGCGCGCTCGCGCCGTAGCTTCCTCCCCCCCGTGCTCCTCCACGAGCTTCCTCACGATCTCGAACAGCTCTTTCAGCTCATCCACAGAGGAGGTCGCGCAGCTTTGCGATATATACCCCGATGGCCGCGCGGGGGGAGGGGAAGCGCGCGAAGCGTTTTAAGCCTCGGAGGTCACAGTTGCTTCTCCTCAAGTGATCTCATCATCTCGACGAAAAACTTCGCTGCCTCAAAGCCCAGCTCAGTAAGCCTGAAAATCCCGAATCTCTTGATGCGCGTCTCCTCGACCAACCCCCAGTTGCTTGAGGTACGCAACAAAAGCAAGGCGCGCGCTACGTCTACCCTGTACACCTGCATGGCGATGAGGCCGCTCCGCGTGAACACAGCGGTCGCGTTGTGCGGCTGAGCTGGCGGCATGTTCACGCTCGAGATCGTGCTGTAGCAGCTCTGCACTTGGTACATCCACCTGGCGAACGTCAGGTAGTAGCTGCCGGTGACCACCTTCAGCGGAGCGAACAGCGTGACCTGCAGGCCGCCTAGCTGGTAGGTCGCTAGCTGGAACAGTTTCGCTCGCATACCAAAAAGGTCGCCACCGTAGCTGATCGCCCCGCGCTCGCCTCCCCTCGCCTCGTTCTTCGCGTATACGCTCAGGTAGGCGAGCTTCGGAACCCGCTTGTACACCGCCTCAGCCGTGTGCGTGCTACCTGGCGGCACGCTGACCGAGACGGGGTCGCTCTTCTGCTGGTTGTTGTAGAGCCAGTACTGGATCTGGAGACCGTACGTCGGCATATCGATGTAATCCTGCGCGTCCAGCGAGGCTTGGAGCCCGTTGTCGTCGCCCGCCCACTCCAGCGTGAAGCTGGTGGTCTGGCTCCCGGTTAAGTCACCGCTGTAGCTGACCGGCGCGCTTACCGCCACGTTGTAGTCGTCCTTGGCGCTGACCTGGATGACGGCGAAGAAGCGCGCGCGTACTAGGTAGCCGTTATCCATAACCAGAGAGGCTTGCGCCTTGTCCATCCAGAAGCTCGGCTGCGCCCCGTTCGCGCCGCGCAGCCACCTCGTCTTAGGCCACTTGTTGTCTGGGAAGCCTTGCAGCTGGGCGCTCGCACCGTAGCGGAGCCAGCTCTCCCAGCCGCTTGAGACCTGCTGCCCGTTCACCGTCACGTAACCGCCGCTCGTGTACATCACCCTGAGCTTCCTCCAGTCCCTGTAGTACGCTGTCACGGTGGTGTCGCCGCGCACATCGATGACTATCGTGGTCGATGCCTCACCCGTGCTCCAGTTCTTGAAATCGAGCCTCGCCCACCCGCCGTTGAAGCTCCACGATGCGGGCACTTCGATCACGTGCGTGCCTCTCCACACGCTCACCTGCACCTGCCCGCTGCCGTCCGTGTAGTACGTGACCCCGTCGATCTTCACCGGTACGCCTGCCGGTCCCGCGCCCGCCGCCTGATCCCTAACATCTAGCCTTGTGATGGAGACGGTGAGCGTCGCATTCAAGCCGGGTTCGACGCTGCCGCCTTCAGATTTGTTTTGCGCAACGACGTACATTGCGCCCTTGTATGCCTTCGCCCACCACCACGCTTGCCCCCTCACGTACTGGATTGGAACAGCGTAGCACGCGCCAGCGTAGCAGACCCTACCTGCTTCGACGCGAACGGGCTCCGGCAGCACCACGAAGAGCTCGGCATCGGGCGGGGTCGCGCTGAGGAGCTCGGCGACGAGGCGCGGGTAGGGGTTCTCCCACGCGCGCCAGAGCCTCGCCGACAAGAGCAGCAGGCCGGCCAGCAGCACCGCTTCCGCCAGCAGGATCACCGCTTCATCGACCGCCCCCCTCCTCTTCATCGGTAGAAGGAAAATTGGCATCTTAATAAATTCTACGCGACGGTGCAAAACCTAGACAAAACCGTTTAAGCCTTAGCGCGCGCTTCGGGACAAAATGGTCTTGTGCTAGGCTGGAGGTTCGGACTAGCGAGCGCGTTTTGCCCGCTCTCTCAGGGACAAAACGTTTTGTTTAGCGCGCGCGTTACGAGAGAGGGTCTCGTGCAGCTTGCCGCTAGTGGTGTGTGCTAAGCGCTCACCTCGCTGCGCTCCAGCGCCCTACTCAACGCCCACTTTACCGAGCCCCGTAGGTCTTTGATTCTCTTCTCTCCCCCCAGCTTTACGAGACCGTCCTCCTCGAAGACAACAAAGTCGAACGCCTCGTCAGGCTTGATGTAGTGGTACTTCGCTGAGCGCTCGTCCCGCTTCCTGTACCCGTTCAGCACCTTCAGCACGAGTAAGCTTAGGAAGAGCGGGCTATTTCCCGGTACCCCGATCAGCGACCTCGATTATGATGCCTTTCTCGTAGATGGTGAAGCGGGCGAGCTCCCTGCCGTCCTTGGGTTTCAGAACGCGCGCGTTTCAAGTATTTAAATTGAGCGACGGGCACAACGAGGAGGCGGGGGTGCGCTGGCAGCCAAAGCCTCGATCCATCCCTCTATGTGATGAAGAAGTCCTCCGGTATGGGGAGCCTGAAAGCGAGCTTCATGCACTCATTGTCTGTGCTTTCATGCGCATGTAGAAAACGCGTTCGCCGTCCTCGCGCGCCCGCCACCAAAGGCGGTCGTTAAAGTGTTTTTTTGGCAGGAGGCGGCGCCAGCGCGGGAGCAGGTATCGGTACTCGGCAGCGTCGAGCTCTGCTATGCGCGCAATCTTCCTGAACGTTACCGCGGTGATCGCGCCGTGGTTATCCCTGAGCAGCTTCTTCAGCGCGTAAGGTGCGCGCTCTTCAGCCTAAAGCTGGCCTAGCAGTGTTAGCCGCGTGTAACCACAGGTGTAGGTGTAACGGCACTCGCGCACGCGAAGTGTGGAGCCGCACTTCGGACAGAAAAGGTTTAGGGTTCTCAAACGGGTTAACTGCTGCATGTCTCAATCGTGTTGAGTAGCGTAAAA
>Ga0185307_1000505_pt1 | contig 24298 bp, 30 predicted proteins | sample LHCtaG_FD_128010 | JGI IMG/M metagenome (GOLD analysis project Ga0185307, IMG submission 128010) | Hot spring microbial communities from Little Hot Creek, USA to study Microbial Dark Matter (Phase II) - LHC4sed_matched (SPADES... | ecosystem: Environmental > Aquatic > Thermal springs > Hot... | reverse complement strand
AAACCTCCACCAAAGACCTGCAAACCCAGTCCACAAAACACATAAAGATTTTAGTCTATTTAAATCTAATTTTGAAACGAGTTCTTCCATAAAATGAATTTATAGGTCCTTGGGCTTAACTATGTCTCCAGTAGCCTTCAGAATCCATATACCCTCCTTCTCAGCTCTCTCAATTAGGTCCGGCATGGCTAGGCTTGTGTAAATAATCCTTATTATTTTCGGCTTAAGCTTGTCCGGATATAGGTCTCTCATTTTCTCAACATGATGGTTTATTTCGTCTACAAGGTTTTGGGCTGCTCTAATAGAAGTCTCACCTATTATGCACATGCTTTCTGTTGCCCCATAAATGTTTAATTCCATCTCCGGCAGGATTAGCGAGCTTACCTCAATATCGTAGCCCATATCCCTAAGCCTATACTTTATTACTATTCTGGCTTCCTCCTCGATATCCAATGTTATCTTCTCCAATGTTCTCTCAACTCTGGAGAGCCTAGCATCCAACTGCCTATACACCCTATTAAAGTCCTCCCTAAGCCTTATCTGCTCCTCTCTTAGAGCCTTAATCTCCTCCCAAACCTTCGCTATTTCTTCATCATGCCTCTTGAATCCGGCAATCATATCCTCCCTAAGCTTTGCAATCTCCTCATCATGTCTCCTAAAGCCTGCAATCATGTCTTCCCTAAGCTTAATTAGTTGCTCCTCATGCCTAACCAAAATCTCATCATGCCTCTTGAATCCAGTCGCCATGTCTTCCCTGAGCTTGGCGATTTCACTCCAAATTTTTGTCTGCTCCTCTCTGAATTTCGCTTGCTCTTTCCTTAGTTCAACCTGCTCCTTTCTCAGATTGACTTGTTCTTCAACTAGGCTGTCAAGCCTCTTCAGTATCTCAGATAGCCCAAGGTAGCCAGCTACAGCATAGCGGAACTCTAAATCCTTATCCAGTAATTCAAGAAACTCTCTCTTCAAAGACTCAATTTCCATGAATTGCTTGCCCAAGGTTATCTAGAGGCGCGGAAATATTTATAAGTTTTCAGACACTTCCGCCGGACCTGGCAACTTAGTATATAAAGGTTTTATATGTTAAGTTGCCACGTCCCTTCCGCCAGCTCACCCATAGCAGTGAAGCTTTATCCTTAAGCTGAAAAATAACCAAACTGATGTAAAGGCGCAAAGACTATTAGCTAAAGCATAAATGTACGACATAACAATAAATCTACAAAACTAAGATGAAGGAAAAACAGCTAAAAAACTAGGAGAGGACCCAAAACCAAAAGAATTAAGCCGCAAAGCCTTAATTTCCATAATAAGGAGGATTTAATGATGCAAAGAACATATAAAATAGCTGTTCTGCCCGGTGACGGTATTGGACCTGAAGTTATCGATGTAGCCGTTAAGGTTTTAGAGACTGTTCAAAAGGTTATAAATAATTTAAGGTTAGAGCTAATTTACGGCGAAGCTGGATATAACTGCATAAATAAGTATGGAACGAATCTACCGCAGAAGACGATAGAAATTCTTAAGGAAGCTAATGCATGCCTTAAGGGACCCATGACTACACCTGAAGAACCATGTGCTCCACCGAGTGTGGCGGTAACCATCAGAAAGATGTTTAATTTATATGCTAATGTTAGACCATGTAAATCTCTGCCGGGGGTTTGGTCCCTTAAACCTAATATAGATTTAGTTATTGTTAGGGAGAATACTGAGGGTCTTTATTCTGGTATAGAGTATGAGGTCTCACCGGGTAAAGGTGTCGCGTTAAGAATTATAACGCGTGAGGCATCGGAGAAGGTTGTTAAGTTCGCTTTTAGACTTGCTGAAAGGAGAAGACGGCATTTGACATGCGTTCATAAGAGGAATATTCTACGTATCACGGACGGCATCTTTATGGATACTGTTCATCATATTGCTAGGGAATTTCCGCTGGTTCACGTTAATGATGAACATATTGATGCTATGGCGATGAGACTCATTAAGGAGCCTGAAAGATTCGATGTTATTGTGACGACAAATCTTTTCGGCGACATATTATCCGATGAATGCGCCCAAATAGTTGGTGGATTGGGGCTTGCAGCTGGAGCAAATATAGGGGATAATTATGGCATGTTTGAGCCGGTTCACGGTTCAGCACCAAAGTATGCTGGGAAGAACGTGGTTAATCCGATAGCGACAGTTTTAGCTGCTAAAATGATGCTTGAATACCTTGGCGAATATGAAGCTGCCAGGCTTATAGAGACCGCGGTCAATGAGGTTCTAAGTGAGGGCAAAGTTAGAACTTACGATTTAGGTGGCAATGCGACAACTCGAGATATGGGAAATGCCATAATTGAGAAAATCCTTCAAAAATAAAAGGCATTTGATTTAGTGAGAAAATGGATATAATGGACATTAGGAAAAGAGAATTCCCAATAACTGAAAGTAAAGTCTTTCTTAATCATGCGGCTGTAAGTCCAATACCAGCTAGATCTGCTGAAGCAATTAAAGGATTTATGGAGGATAAAGTTAAAGCTCAATCAACCCATAATTCTGATAATTTAGGGTATTGGTGGAATAAAATTGTAAATACTAAAAAATTATTTTCTATGCTTATAGGCGCAAAAGAGAGCGAAATAGCGTTTATTCCAAACACAACTTTTGGCTTAAATCTTGTTGCTCAAATGATACCATATAAAGCTAACAGTAATGTTGTCACGAACACCCTTGAATATATTTCAAATGTGATTGTTTGGCTCAAGCTTAGGGAAAGGGGCGTTAAGGTTCGCATAGTGGAGGATATTGATGGAAGAATAAGTATTGACAGCCTTGAGAAGAGCATCGATGATATGACCGCTGTCGTAGCTATAGGCCAGGTCTGTTGGTACAATGGTTTCAGGCATGATTTAAAGGCTATCTCTGAAATTGCTCATGAGAGGGGCTCTTTTCTAGTCGTTGATGGCATACAAGCAGTTGGAAATATGAAGATAGATGTGGAGAAAGATGGGATAGACTTTTTATCCTCCGGGTCATATAAGTGGCTCCTTGGCCCCTCGGGAGCCGGTTTCCTTTATATTAGAGAGGAGTTGATCGATGATCTTAATCCACCAATTTTAGGCGAAGAAAGTATAGATCCGGAAGTTTCTAGGAAATGCCTTTATGAAAAATTCGACCTCTTTGACCTCAAATATTCTGCTGGCATTGGTAAATTTCAGGTTACTCACATAAATGATTTAGCTTACGTTGGTGTTGAGGAGTCGATGCGTTTAATCCTGGATTTTGGCATAGAAAATATCGAGGAGAGAATTAAGTCATTAAACAATTATTTAATTGATAGACTTTTAGAATGCGGCTACAAACTTCAAACACCATTGGGTGAGGGCGAGCACCACGCGATCGTAAATTTCAAGGTGAAGGATACTGATAGGCTTCTAGAGATTTTGTCTAAAAATGGCATAGTTGTTTCAAAGAGAGTTGGTGGGATTAGGGTCTCACCCCACTTTTATAATACGGAGGAGGAGATAGATCGATTTATAAGTGCTCTGAAAATGGCTTATGCTTAAATTAAGCGCTGTTCTTTATGGAAACTTCGGTTTTATGGCTTTTGTTGGGCATGCTGTTACGCATCTAAGACAATATATGCATTCCGGATCTGCGAATTTGTCTCTCGGCAGGCTTAAGATGGGTACCTTCATTGGGCATATATCCTCGCATATATGGCATTTAGCCCTAACGCATCGCACTGGGTCTCTTTTTAATCCTAGAAGACTGAATCTGCTTATTAACGCTGAAAATGCCCCTTGAGGGCATAAATATCTGCACCATGCTCTTGGCACATATGCCGCTAAAAATAGGACCGCTATCAACACTATTATTCTGGTAACTAAGAGCGGCGTTATTAGAGAGTAATCAAACCCAATGTAGAAAGATAACGAAAGGTTCATTAGTAGTCTCGGAATAACTGCAAAGAGGGTGTCTGAGGGGCTTAGAGAAGTGAAGGGTGCTTTAGCGAACGATCCCAAAATTTCTCTATACATTCTCCCCCTATCGCTAAATTGAGCTAAGGATAATGAGATACTAGTTAGGAGAGCTAACCCTAAAACAACGTATTTTATGTTTACAAGGCTCTTATGAGTCTTAGATGAAACGGTAATCTTCTTAGCTCTGCCAGCCGCTAAAATATCTTGAATCAAACCTAATGGGCAAGCCCAGCCGCATGGTGCTCTTCCAATTAAAGCTCCGAAAATTAATATTGAGGCTAATGGGAGAAGAGGAAATATTGCGTCATAAATCATTTTCTGCATAACGCTCAAAGTTTCATCAACTATCCTAAATGGTAAGCCGGACGAAAACAATATGGGTAACGCTATTGGTATAGCCGCTAAACCAAAAATTGCAGAATTAAATAATATTAGGAGTGAAAACTGAACAATCTTCCTGAATATTTCAACTAAAGCAAAAGTAGATTTTAGGTTGGCGGTCAGACTCTTTTTAATAGCCTTCATAAATCTCTACTCTCATCCGCAAATCGATTATTCTAACTCTTTTCCATCTCTAAGAAGGATCCAATATAAATGTTTGGGCATATAATATGGACGTGGCAACTTAACATATAAAACCTTTATATACTAAGTTGCCAGGTCCTATAATATTTTATTAAAGATTTTAGAAGGGTTATAATCGCAAGGTCGATATAAGCTAAATATGCATAGAAACATATTGAATTTATTCTTTGTTAACTTAATGGCTCTACTAATCGTCTTAATCGTAATATGGAACATGAGGTTTGAATTTGATTGGCTAGATTTAGTGATATGGATAAGCACGCTTATTGTAATCCCCCATGCTAGGAGATAGAGTAATTCAAGGAACTTGTTAAAAAGTTAAAAAGATAAAAAAGGGTTACTCTCAATATACTATTGACCCTAAAAAGGGGCCTTAATTATGAGGTTAGCGGATATAATGAATATTTTTAAGCCTTCTGGGACAATAGCGATGGCCGAGAAAGCTCGTGAGCTGGCTAGAAGCGGGAGGAAAATATACAATCTGGATGTTGGTGAACCGGACTTTGATACTCCTGAACATATAAAGAGAGCTGCGGTAGAGGCTTTAATGGAAGGTTTTACGCATTACACATCCAGCCTTGGCATAATTGAGCTTAGGAGAGCGGTCGCTGAGTATTTGAGGAATAGAAGAGGCTTAAATATTAATCCAGAGAAGGAGATAATCGTGACGCCCGGAGCTAAGCATGCAATATACTGCGCTTGCCTAGCAACATTGAATCCGGGTGATGAGGTTCTAGTTTTAACACCAACATGGCCAACACATTTCACTTGTGTTGAAGTTACTGGGGCAGTAGTGGTTGAGGTTCCGTGTGGTGAAACTTATAGTTTAGATGAGGAAGTTCTTAAGGAAAGGATAACCCCTAAAACTAGGATGATTATCGTTAACTCCCCCAATAACCCAACCGGCGGCGTTCTCAGCGTCAGCGAGCTTAAAGTTATTGCTGATTTAGCCGCTGAGCACGATTTGCTTGTTCTTTCGGATGAAATTTATGATGAAATAATTTATAATGGATTTGAAACTAGAAGCATGGCCAGTTTCGATAATATAAGAGATAATGTTATCTTGATTAATGGTTTCAGCAAAGCGTATGCTATGACGGGTTGGAGACTCGGCTACGCGGTTGCAAACGAAACCATAATAGACGCTATGAATAGGATCCAGCAGTCTACGACGACATGTCCAGCAAGTTTCATACAAAAGGCTGGAATAGCGGCCCTTAAGGGGCCTCAAGACTCCGTTAGAAAAATGGTTGAGGAATTCGATCGCAGAAGAAAATATATTGTTAAAACACTTAATGAAATTCCAGGCGTTAAGTGCGCTATGCCTAAAGGTGCATTCTACGTCTTCCCTAGATTCTCAGAATTGGATATGTCAAGCTTTGAGATTAGCATGAAGCTCTTGGAGGAGGAGGGTGTTTCAACAACTCCTGGAAGCGTTTTCGGTAAATGTGGAGAGGGGCATATACGCCTATCATACGCAACCAGCCTAGAAGTTATAGCTGAAGCTTTAGAAAAGATTAAAGGCTTTGTTGAGAGATATCTACAAATATAAAGGCTTCGTTCATAGATATGAAAAGAGCGGGGGTATTTACAGTATGTTTGATGAAAAGTCTTTAGATGTATTAAAGAGAGTGACCGAATCGTTCGGCCCATCGGGCTTTGAAAGGGAGACTATTAAAATAATAAGGGAGTATATGAAAGCGTACTCCGATGAAATTCTAACCGATAAGCTTGGCTCAATAGTTTTTGTATCTAAAGGCGATTGTGAGAGACCTCATGTTCTCTTAGCGGGGCATGTTGATGAAATTGGCTTCGTTATTTCCGGAATAGATGAGAGCACGGGCTTCCTAACATTTAACCCTTTAGGCGGATGGTGGGATGCCGTACTATTATCGCAAAGGGTTATTGTAAGGACTGAAAAGGGCGATTTATACGGCGTTATAGCCGCTAAGCCACCACACTTACTAACCGATGAGGAGCGGCAGAAGCCTGTTGATAGAAGAAACATGTACATTGATATAGGCGTGACTTCAGGTAAAGAGGCTATTGAAGTGGGCGTTAAAATTGGGGATCCAGTTGTACCTTGGTCTCCATTTATGCTCATTAATGGCGGTAAGGTTGCTATGGGTAAAGCATTTGATGATAGAATAGGTGCCTTCGTCATGATGGAGACTCTAAGGAGAATAAAAGAGAACAATATTAAACATCCAAACACAATTTACGGTGCAGCGACAGTTCAGGAGGAGGTTGGTGCCAGGGGCGCTCAAACAGTTGCTCATATAGTTGATCCAGATGTAGCGCTAGTTATTGAGGTTGATATAGCTGGTGATGTTCCCGGCATAAAGTCCATGGAGGCTCCAACTAAGATGGGTAAGGGCCCAAGCTTATGCACATATGACAGTAGCATGATACCTAACCAGCCACTAAAAGAATTCGTTATAAAGGTGGCTAGGGAGGTTGGGATACCTCTTCAGCTTTCGCAGATAGCTAGGGGTGGAACTGATGCTGGTAGAATACATATTAGCAGAGCCGGATGCCCAAGCGTCGTCATAGGCGTGCCAACTAGGCACATACATAGCCATGTCGGTCTGCTAAGCCTAGAAGACGTTGAAAACGCTATTAAACTAGTAATTGAACTCGTTAAGAGACTTGATAAGGAGACCGTTGAAAGTTTTACAGCGATATAGGATAGCGGAGGTTAAGTGAATATGATAGTTGAGGAGAGAACCATTGAAGGTTTTAGGGTTAAGATGATATCTATAAACGACATAATTCTGGGCGTTGCATGCGATATAGGTCCGAGAATCCTTTATCTTGCAAGCGCCAAAAAGTCTGAGCTAAATCTTTTCGGAATCCTTCCGGATGCTGGTGTACAGACGCCGGAAGGTTTCTGGAGAATTTATGGTGGGCATAGGCTTTGGTCTTCACCTGAGGCTAAGCCGAGATCATACTCATTAGACGATCAACCAGTAAGAATAGATATTGAGAATAATTCGCTAACCATCTATGGAAATCCTGAGGAGAAGAACTCCATTCAGAAGGAGATAACCATTAAGGCTAATCCGGATGGCGGTGTCCGAGTAATCCATAAAATTAGGAATATTGGTAGATGGCCCATTAAACTTGCCTGCTGGGCTCTTTCAGTTATGAGGAAAAATGGGTTTGCAATAATACCAATTAAACCTATGAAAGTTGACCCTGAGGGGCTTCTACCAGATAGGCATGTTTCAATATGGCCTTACACAAATATTGCCGATAAGAGACTTACGTTAGCTGGCGAATACATATTTGTTAAGCAGGATCCTAAGGCTAACCTCCCACTTAAAATAGGCGCTAATGCAAATCCCCCATGGACAGCTTATTGGGTTGAGGGGATGCTCTTCCTGAAGCAGTTCTCCCAAATGGAGGGCGAATATCCTGACTTTGGCTGCAGCGTCGAAGTATACACAAATCCGGACATGCTCGAACTCGAAACTCTTAGCCCGCTGAAAAAAATTGACCCCTCCGACATTATACAGCACGATGAGATTTGGAAGATCTTTAATGTTGGAAAAATCGGAATGAAGCCCGAAAACATTAGGGAGAAAATTGAGCCATTAATAGGGGCCAAGTAAAGATCAGCTATGCATGCTAATAAGCGGATTCCTGAACCGTCCACTCTATATTTTTCTCCGATATTTCACTCCAGCATTTCCGGCATATAGGGAGAAAACGCCCATTGTAATAGATGCTTAGTTTAATATCCGTTCTTCTGCAATCTGGCTTCCATGGGTTCATGCAATGTGATCCATCTAATGGTTTAGCCCCCTTCAAGCTATTAGATGCCCGTTCATTATGCTTCCTTATCGCCCTATTTCCGCGACTTAATCTTTGGTCGCTCCGCCGCTTTACTAGCATGGTATTCTCCAGTCCAGCGCACTTCTTAGTGGATTTATTGAAGTATTCTTTGAGGGAATTTATTCCTAGATCTAGAATAATATCCATGTCCCGCCACTTTTCATCATCTATTTCGCCCACAAGATTCAGAAATCTAAATTCCACAAGTAAACTTTCTAAAACTTTCATTTCCTCAGCGGTGATTTTTTCCCAGAACCTTACATTATTACTGACTATTTCTCTAAAGTGATCTGCAGCTACTTCAATTTCTAGAATGCCCCCATCAATAATGTTAAACGTTGTTGGAGAGATTTTGCCCTCATTAAATAGGGTTTTTAAGATCTTCCTCTTCCATCTAAGAGATGCAATCTCAGATTCCAAATCTGAAAGAATTTTTGTTATCATAATTCCCACAGAGAAAGATAGTTTAGGTGCCATTAAAAGCGTTTTAAATACGCTGATATATACACGCAGTATGCTATTATCTTTCGCCTCAATAAGAGTAATTAGAGAAAGTTTCTCAAGTTAGAGTGTAAAGGAAGATTTAAATCTCTAACTTTTACCTCTTTTGAGTGTAAAATGAGAAAAATTATAGTATTTTGCTTACTACCCTTGCTATTAAGTCTACCATCAGGAACTAATAGTATTGATATTAATTGCATCGATGATGGGCGGATCTTAAAAGCTGCCGCTTTCTTGCTCTCTAATTACAATAGTGAACTCTGCTTAATTTGTGAAAGTGAAGATCAAGGAAGACATTTCTTAAATGATCGATTCCCTAATCTAAATGGCTCTTTAACTTTTCAAAATGTCTTTTGGCTCTATTCAGATAATTATTTTGCTTACTTAGCTCTAAAGCCTTATGCTCCTTATTTTGCTGATAGGATAAAGAATAAGGTTGAAAGCTTTGGGGTAAGCTCAAATCTCTATGAGGTTGTTAGCGGTAAAAATCTTTGATAAAATAAGACATGGAAACATTATTTACTTAGGCAATTTCTCCAATAATTACGTTTTTAGTATGGTTCATAATGGTTCAGAATTTCAAAATTTTGATCAATATGCTGATTTATGCCTATACTATGCTTTAAACTGTTACTTCCAAGGGAAGAATTCGGAAGCTGAAACATACTTTTATAAGGCTTATAATATGTTTGGTGGAAAAGGCTTGAGGGATAAAGCATTTAATGAAACGAGCTATTATCTATTATGTAAATTATAAGTTGGCTCTCCTATCGTATGCATCAAAAATTTTAGGAATCAAATTATCAAATTATGATGAAATTGAAAATCTGCTTTGGAGTAAACAGCAAGATAATGGGGGAATAACAAGCTTATCAGATCAAAATGGTAACCCTATAGGTTTAGCTAATTGTGAAACAACAAGCTTAGCCCTATTGCTCTATAATGAGCAACTTATGAGCGAGCTTTTAGATAAAGCGCAAACAAATTATTTCGATTCTGGGCTTTTGCTTCTAGCCACATCGCTGGCTATCATTTTAACGTTGTTTTTACTGGTTATGCTTAAAAAGAAGATTTTGATAGGTAAATTGACTGTATTCAGAAGATTTCAAATAAAATTTTCTTCACAACTTTAAATCTAATTCGCTTCTTAATTTATTGAGGGCTGCGGAATATCGTTGACTCCGAGTTTCTTTGCTATGCGCTTTATCTTCTCCCATGTTTTTTCTGGCACATATATGCCATTTTTAAGTCTAATCTTTTCCGTTAGATATTCTGGTTCGCCTGGTATAATTATTTCCTTAAAGCCTGGTCTAGGCTTAGAAGCCTTTATAGCCCTAATGAGTTCATTAACCTTCCTTTTGAATTCCTCAACGGGTATAAATTTCTCAATGTTTATGACTTCAAAGAAAACGCCGTTTCCCCTCTTAGTATCTTCATATGCACAGCCAGCGCCGGATAGAATACCACTTAATATATCGATTGCTAAGCCAAGTCCGAAGCCCTTGTGCCCGGCTTCGTCTCCGCCTAGAGGTAACAGTGCTCCTCCATCATATAGGTCTTGAGGGTTATCGCTCGGTTTCCCATCCTTATCAATTATCCAACCGTAGGGTATTTTCTCGCCTTTGTGTAGCATGACCCTAACTTTTCCCTCGGCAACGACGCTTGTAGCTATATCAATGACGAAGGGGAATTCTGTATCTGAGGGAAAGGCAAAGCTTATGGGTCCAGTTGAGAGCATTCTCTCTTTTCCACCGAAGGGTGCTACAAATTTAGTTGAGTTAATCATCGCTATGCCAATCATATTGTTTCTGGAAGCCATTAAAGTATAATCTCCTAACCTGCCAATATGATTACAATTGAATGCGCAAACAATGCTTGCAGCGTTATTTTTAGCCTTCTCGATGGCTAACTCCATTGCTCTCTTGGCTATAACTTGACCGAAACCCCAGTTACCATTCAGAATAGCTGAGGATGACGTTTCCTTTACGATCTCGATCTTTACACCAGGTTTAATAAAGTCTCTCTCAATGTCATTCACATACTGTATTATACGTATGACTCCGTGAGAGTCATGTCCGGCAAGATTGGCCCTAACAAGAAACTCTGAAACTAATTTAGCCTCCTCAATAGGTGCTCCAGCTGCCAAAAATATTTTTGTTCCAATATCCATTAATTGATCGGCACTAAATATTGGCATATAATCACTTCACTTAATGGTATTTTCTAGTTAATTTTATGGCGCCTTTTTTAAAGACTATGCCTTCCCAGTTTCTTCCACCCGTTTCTTCAATTCCTCTGGCAGAATAAAGCCAATAAGACCCCTACCAGAGAGCTGATTGAAATATGCATTAAGCGAGATTTCAGCCTCTTCAGGCATTATTCTATATTTCTCAACCAAGTAATTGGCAATGTCGCCTATAGTTCTCTCTCCATCACAAAGTTCCCAAACAATGGATCCGACTCTATCGAGTTTAATGATCTTTTTTTCGGGTTCTGGTGGAAACAGCTTATCTAAAATTCCCTTTTTGGTCTTGCTAGTTTGCGACGCTTTTTTCAGAGGAACCATGATAGTCACCTCTTTTGTTTTCCTATCTTTCTCCCACGTTAACGTCGGGTTTCTAACAGGCTTAGCCTTTAAAAAGATACTTCTAGGTACTTGAAGTCCTTCCCGCTTTTTTCTTCTAAATAATCTGCCAAACACCATATTTCATCTCTGAAAAATAAAGGGTGGTTTCCTACTTAAATCACTTACTTCGCCATTATTAGGGGCAAACCCTTTAAAGTATGAAAGATGTAAGTATTTAATGTGAATATAATGTTGCTTGAGGATATCCTCAATAGGATAAGGGAGCACGCCTTAAGGAAGGATGAGTTACGCCAGGAAATTCAATCTTTATCTAGGAAAACGACCAGAATGTCTAAGCAAGCTATTTTTCTCGCCCATAGGGATAGGGTTAAAGAAGCTAAAGAGATGCTTAACGAGGCAAAATTAAATATTGACAAGCTTAATGAGATGTTAAAAACTCACCCAGACTTATTTTATGCTGGACTTGCAGATCCAGCCTTTGAGGAGTATGCTGAAGCCCAAGTCTTCTTGAAAATTATTATGGGTGGGGAGATTCCAAGCCATGAGGAGATAAATGTTCCGGACGAATCCTATGTTCTCGGATTAGTTGATGTTATAGGTGAGCTGAGACGCAGATCCTTAGACTTAATAAGAAGAGGTGATGTTGAAGCAGCCGAAAGGTGCTTGAACATTATGGAAACAATATATAATGATATAATGAGCTGCGATGATCTACTCATTCTCATCTCGGGCCTAAGGAGGAAATGCGATATATCTAGGCGCATTATTGAGGCGACTAGAGGAGATGTGACAACTGAGGTAAGGAGGTCAGTGCTAAGTAATGCTATGAGAGAGCTCCAAAAGGCCTTAGAATCCAAAATTAATCGTGAAGAGTAATGCTTCACCGGGAATTACTTTGCAATATCAATTTCTCTATAGAGAAAGCTCGGAAGATTCAGGAGAATCTCTCAAAGAAGGTTATTGCGCAAGACCGCTTAAATATGCCAATAAAATATGTTGCAGGGGTGGATGTTGCATATTCAGGTAGATTCTCAATTGGGTCAGTTGCAGTCTTAGACTATAAATCTATGAAGCCAGTAGAGTTTGAGTTATCAGTTGTTGAGACTCGTTTCCCATATATACCGACGCTCCTATCTTTCAGGGAGATGCCGCCAGCAGTCTTCGCAATAAGGAAGCTGAGGGTTAAGCCCGACTTATTTTTGGTTGATGGGCAGGGTATCGCTCATCCATACCGGCTAGGGTTCGCAAGCCATTTAGGTGTAACCCTAAACATAGTCACCATAGGTGTTGCGAAGAGTCTCCTCTGTGGGGAAATCCTCGAATCTGAAGGCGATATTTGGAAGCCTATAATATATGAGGGAGAAATCGTGGGCGGAGCAGTATTTACTAAACCGAACGCTAAACCTATTTACGTCAGCGTTGGACATAAAATCTCGCTGGAAACAGCAATAAGAATCGTCCTCTCATGCTCAAGAGGATATAGAATCCCGGAACCACTGCGTGAAGCGCACATGGTGGCCGAAAAAACTAAAAGGAGAATTATGGTTGAAATGAAGAATAAGGTTTAATGGAGGATTTAGTGAGCGGGAGAAAATGTTAGATGAAAGAATCAGGGAAATTGCAAATAAAATAAAAGATGAATTTTTAAGAGAGAAGATTCTAAATTTTCTGGAGAACGTATCGATCGATTTTGAGGGCAAATTCTATACAGGTCTATCGATAGAGGAGGCTCCCGCGAGTAGGTTCCACCATCATAGTTATCCAGGCGGATTAGTTGAGCATATCCTATCAACTACTAATATTGCGTTGGCAATTTGCGATTCAATTGAAAGAATTTATGGTGGCAAAGTTAATAGGGATCTCGTTATAGGAGGGGTTATACTGCACGATATATTTAAGCCGTTAACCTATGAAAGAAAAGATAATGGGGCATATAGAAACTCACCCTTAGGCGAGCGACTTGATCATCTAACTCTTGCGACGCTAGAGCTTTTCAGGAGGGGTTTTCCTTTAGACTTAATCCATATTGTGGCAGCCAGTCATGGGCAAGCTGGTCCAATAGCGCCCAAAACAATTGAGGCTTTGATATGCCATATTGCTGATGAGACTGATTCAAAGATGAATGGAGAGATCTTAAACGCCGCCAAGTATCTTATTAAGGAGGCAACTGGAGAATCCTGGGATAAAATAAGCACGAAAACAGCTCTTAAGGTTTTAATGTTGAAGGCTGAATGTGGATGGGATGGCTTAAAGAAGGGAATTGAGACGCTGAAGTCTGAAAAACAATGCTTTGTGGCTTAATTATTTTAACGGTTATTTTTCGTCCCTTTTCCGCTTCTGGAAGTTTTTCAGCCATATTGATAGAGGATGAAATCTTCCTCTCCCTATTGAATTGGGCAAGAGATCCTTATAAATTCACAGATTTAACTGAAAAATAAACCCGAATTATAAGAAAACAGTAGAAAAAGAATAGAATTGGAGAAAAGAGGGAGAAATCTTCAAGAGCCAGTAAAAATTAAGCCACAAAGCAAAAAACAATAATATACTGAGTTTTCATAAATGCTTGAGCAATACGCTCCATAACGGTTTCATTTCCGAATCATTTATAGGCATTTATTTCCAAGGTTTAAGTTTCAAATAAGTCTATTTCTAGGATTTCAGCTTTACATTTTTCAACATCTAAAATTGCTATTGTTGCTCGACCAGATAGGTACCCGCAAGCTTCACCAGGGTTTATCACCAGGGTTTTCCCAACCCGATATATTTCAGCTTTATGCGTATGACCGTGAATGACAACATCGTAATAATTTGAATTAATTATAGCTCTTAGCAGGTTTTCTTCTTCACCGTGAGTTAATGCGATCCTTAGGCTCCCCACGTTTATCTCAGCGAATTTCCCATAAATTTGCGCTCCTATTTCCTCAAATCTCCTCCTTAAAAGCATTTGATCTCCATCATTATTGCCGAAAACCCCGATGAGTTTAGCCATTAATGGTTTAAAACGTAAAACGGCGAATGGAGCAATGTAATCTCCCGCATGAAGAACAAGATTAACCCCCTCATCATTTAGCTTCTTCACCGCTTCATCAATCAACCGGAGTCTATCATGCGTATCAGCAATAATTCCAATCCTCTTTGTGACTGAAATCTTAATACACCCCCTTTTATTCTCATAGTGCTCAATTGTGGCTTAATTATCTTTTTTAATTTCCGCCTATAGATTGCACATATTTAAGTGATAAGCAAACTGTTAAATAGTTTTGACCTAACAATAATTGACGAAAGGAACGGACTATTTGATAAGGGGGTATTCGTCATGTCTGATCGCAGAATAAATATTTTTTACCTATTCTCACTCATCTGCACAATAGCCCTCATAGCATATATTGGACTAGTTTTCCTTCCAAAGATGCTTACTTACGTTGGGCAGCCAGAGGTAGAACCAGTGATCACTGTAACAAGTGTTATAATCGCTCTTTTAATTGTTGCAGCATGTTTACAATTTTTTCTTCTAGTTAAGTCGCCTAAAGAATAGAAGCGGAGTTCGCTGGTTTTGTGTTGCTGGTATTCTTTGCAGTCTTATATCTTGTAAAGCCGCAGTGCCCACATGTATAGCGGTTTCCATGGTCAGCCATAAAATATCCTGGACCACATCTCTCGCATATGGGGAGAACTCTCTTGATTTTCCCCTCCTCAATCCTATAATATGATGATATAAATTTTTTCTTTTGTTTCTTCTCAGGCATTACCTACTCATTCCTCCTTATTCTCTACTTGAGGCGAATTTCTAACTATTATATATTCTGGTTCGATTCGCTTAGCCTGTTCTGGCGAGTCATAGACGTAGGCTTCACTGATAGACATTCTTGTTCCAGTCATAGTCTCTATCTTTCTCACGTAGACCCCGTCAATATCGGTTTTAAGGATTCTAGCTATCTCTTTTCTAACTTCAACTCGTGATGGGGTTGGTGATCCTTCGTGGAGTAGATTAAAGACCACTTCGTTTCTCTTAAGCAGCTCATTACGTTTATTCTCGATTATTTTGATTTTCAATGTAACCCCGCCCTTTTTAGAAAATAATCTGAATAGATCTCCTACTTTAGTTTTCTGGTTCGTAAATCATTCTACTTATTATGTCCCGCATCTTCTGCCTAGATTCCTTTGTAACATCAATTACCACAGCACCCTCATTAGGTTGACCATAAACAACCATGGAACCCTCCGGAGCAACTAAAACTGCAACGACCGCTAATAAATCTTCTTCGCCATCAACTGAAACTCTTACTAATCCATTAGAGTTAACTGCTTCGCTAATTACCCTCCAAGAATCATCTGTAATTGTACCAGCTGGGTTATTGAGACTCAGGGTTTTATCGGCTTTAAAGGTTAATGGGCTAATCGGCTTACGCATAGACTTATTATCTACGATGAAAACATCTATTTTAAGCCCCTTCCTAATCATGCTCTCCGAAATAACATCACCTACAGAAATAATTTTTTTAGGTCTAATAGACTCTATTATCTTCCCTAATCTTGAAGTAACATCCTCAATTGTACCGCTAATAAGCGTCCCTAAAGGAATTTTAAGCTCACTCCTAAGATCGGGAGTGAGAACATATTTCCCCATTCTATCTCACTTTAATAGCGTAAAGCCCCTTCTTCTCAATCTTCATCATTTTTGCTATAGCGGAGCTCTTTGGATCAAATATTATTATTAGACCACTAAAGTCTTCGCTTAAATCTGTTGACTTACAGTTTGGGCAGACTTTCTCTTCAGTTATATAATGGCATCTTCTGCATGCTCTTTCAACCATGTCCCGTCACCATTATTCTTTTATCTTCTTCTGCTCTTCACCTCTCAACCTTTTCAAGTCTTCCTCAATCCATTCAATCTTTCCCAAGAAGGGTTGCCGCGCTGTGACACCTATTTTGCCGAATCCAGCGCCTTTGCTCATAGATACCGCAGTTATTCTAACACGCATTTTATCGCCAACAGAAACTTTCCGCTTAGTTTCCTTACCCATTAAAACACCTTGTTTCTCGTCGTATGATATAAAGTCATCCATGAGCTGAGAGATATGGAGTAATGCATCAACCGGTCCAACGCGGACAAATGCTCCGAAATCAGCGACTTCGACAACTTCCCCCTCAACTATCTCCTGAACCTTCGGTAAAAATGTTAGGAGCGAGAACACCACTTTATGATGGGTTGCAGCGTCGCCAGGAATTATTTTTCCAATGGGCGAAACTTTAACATTTGTAACGGCTATTAAATATCCCAGCTCATCATCAATTACGCCAACATACTTCATCCTAAGTTGCTCTAATGCAACCTTCTCAAGCGGCTCATTAAACTTTTCAGGAGGTATGCGAATCGTATCTTCAACGGTTACTAAATTAAACGTATTATCACTCCCTATAAGCTCATAAAAGGCTATAAATGCTATATAAGAGTGGGGTTTAAAAACTTTTTGAGATGTTTTAGTTACGGAGACTTTATTAGAAATAATTGGGGAATAAGGATGATAAAAGTCATTCAAATCTCCTATCTACAACATCCCAAACTTCCGGTCCCGTTCCTATAAGCGTTACTGGTATTTTTATTTCGCTCTCTACTTTTCTGATAAATTCTTTAGCTTCATGAGATAGGTCACCATATGATCTTGCACCCTTGCATTCTGGGAATAAAACGTCAATCTTGGTTATAGCTGCTTGTGTGGCGCTGTTAAGCATGACCGCTCTTTTAGCCAGATCAAAATTGAATGGTGCTGCTCTCCTTCTCCTACCGGTCACGGTTGCTGTTTCAGCCCAACCCCTTTTCTCAGCCTCTTCCCATGGTACCTCGCCCGGAAGCGGTCCAGCCCCAACTCTAGTGACGAACGCCTTAAAAACGATTATCACGTCGCTAACTTTTTTTGGTCCAACGCCGACGTCTGAGCATGCTGCTGAGGCAGTCACATCTTTAGATGTCACATAGGGATATGTTCCATGCCACAGAGATAGATATGTTCCTTGCGTCCCTTCAATTAGAACATTCTCCCCGCTATCTATTGCCGTGTTAACTTCTAGGGGTACATCAACTAGGAAGCGCTGGAGTTCAGGCATGTCTCTGGCAATTTTGGCTCTTCTCAGCACCCGATCAGCATTGCATGGTCCTGTTCCTGTTCCAGTGGTTTTTATTTCGGATGCTAGGTGCCCTGCTCTATCAGCCTCTATATGCTTAGGTTCTATTATGGCGCATTGTGGATCGAGTCCAGCCCTATTTTCGGCATTAACAAGATTGACCTCTTCGAGAAATATGTTTGGATCTACAAGGACGCCTGGACCTATTAATAGACGGCACTTCTCATATACGAAGGCGCTCGGTATCATACGAACCTTATATGTTCTGTCACCATAAACCACTGTATGTCCAGCATTTGGACCAACACCAGCCCTAGCAGCTACACTTACTTTATCCCTTAAGGCTAAATACGATATAATCTTGCCTTTACCAGTATCGCCGAAGAAACCGCAAACAACAACAGTACATGGCATGTTATCTTCCTCCAATAAAAGAATAAATTTTCCTTCAAAAATTTAATGTTTTCCGCAAAGCCACTAGCTTTTTGGAAATCAAATATAATTTATGTAGTGCGGTTTTCCCGTCAAATATCTTATTCTTTATATAATTGAGTGAGATAATTAGCCTTTATGCGCGTGATTAAAATAATTCCTGTTACTGGGATGCCAATAATTAAGTTTGGCGATGACTTAGGGCTTATTATATGTGAGGCAGCTGCTAAGCAGGGTACGCCATTGGAGGATGGTGATATAGTTGTAGTGACACATGTTATTGTCTCCCGGGTTGAGGGAAACGTGGTAAACCTTGATGAGGTGGTTCCTTCAGAGTTCGCTAAGACTATAGCTAAGGAGTTTGATAAGGATCCAGCCTTAGTTGAGGTTATCTTAAGGGAATCTAAATCAATTGTGCGTATGGGTGATGGACACATAATAGCTGAAACCAAGCATGGATTTATATGCGCGAATGCTGGCGTTGATCGATCAAATGTTCCAGGTGAGAGAAACGTGGCTCCGTTGCCTAAGGATCCCGACCTCTCAGCCCGGAAAATAAGACAAAGAATTAAAGAGGTTTCAGGTAAGGATGTGGCAGTTATAATATCTGATACGCATGGTAGACCTCTGCGCGTTGGTGAGATAAATGTGGCCATCGGCGTTGCTGGCATTAAGCCAATTCGGGATAGGAGGGGTGAAGTCGATCTTTTCGGCTATACGCTCAGGGTTAAACAGACGGCTATCGCTGATGAGATTTCCTCAGCGGCTGAGCTAGTTATAGGGCAGGCTAATGAGGGAATACCCGTAGCCATAATTAGAGGCTACCAGTATGAGAGATCTGAAGATGCGACGGCAAGGGATTTAGTAAGGCCTAGGGAGAAAGACCTATTCATATAATGTATGAGATTGCAAGTTTTCTTAGGTTACTAGCCCCTTTCTAATAAGAGATTCCGCCCTCTTTAACTCTAGGGGTGTATTAATATTTAAGAAGGTGAGCATCTTTGGATTAATCTCCTTGATAACTATTGTTGAGAGGTAACGAACCCTCTTAAGTAGCGAGATCATTGACTGCATCCTATAATTATTGGCGTTAATAGCTCTTTTTGCAGCCTCCGAGGCTGATTTAGTCATATATACTGTTTGGAGGGGCTCTATGTAGCCGTTAGGCCATCTCGGGATAACAGCGTCAACGCCAACAGCTATCTCGAAGAGCAAACTTATAACCCTTTTTGAGGCAAACGGCGTATCGCATGGCAATATAATTGAGTATTCACCCTTCGCATTCATTAGTCCCGTTAAGGCTCCGGTGAGGGGGCATTCTGGGAGCCCTTGGATGTCAGCCACTAATTTAGATTCCTTTGGGAGAACTTGAGAGTATAGGGGTAATTGGGCATCTTTCCTCACGCAGACTATTATTTCATCAACAAGGTCCTCAATTCTTTCAATAACATGTAATATTAATGGTTTGCCAGCAAGATTGACGAGACCTTTATCGGCTCCAAACCTTTGTGAGCCGCCGCCAGCGAGTATTATAGCTGTTCTATCCGTCACCTTTTTTCCACCTCTCTTACCCTGCTAATAACATATTTTATGATTTCTTCAGCTATATTAATGCTTGTTACGCTTTGAAGTCCCCTCCAACCTGGCTGACTATTAAGCTCAACAACGAGTGGCCCCTTATTGCTCTCAAGTATATCCACCCCACTAACCTCGCAGCCAACAACTTCGGCGGCTTTTACCGCTAGATCTCTAATTTCCTTACTCGGCGTGTATGGTGCTGGCTTAGCTCCTAAGCTAACATTAGTCTTCCACAAATTTGATATGCGTCGCATGGCTGCTAACACTCTTCCACCCAAGACAAACACCCTTAAATCATAGTTTCCGTGGGGTATAAACTCCTGCAAATATATGACTTGATGATGAAATTCTAGAGCCCTAAATATTCTCTCAGCAACATCTGGGTCTGAAACTCTAGTTGAACCTATTCCGCGTGAACCAAATATCGGTTTAACAACAACATCCCCACCAAGTTCATAGAAAGCTCTGAGGGCCTCACTAGCCCTTTCGGTTACAACGGTTCGAGGAACCGGCAAGCCAGCCTCCTCAAGAAGCGATAAAGCGTGATACTTGTCAACTGAGCGTTCGATTGCATGTGGAGGATTCAGAATATAGAGACCTAGTCTCCTAAGCCTATGTAGTAAATCCATCCGAAATATTATCTCCTCCAGCGAGCCCCGTCCAATTGGGCGAACTATTAAGGCTGCAAGATCTTTCAAAACATTCATATTTCTAAGCGATATTTCCGGCTTAAAACCGACTTTAGCCATCAGCTCTGGAAAACTAAAGCATACTGGCTGGAAACCATATTTAATAATAGTCTCTCTCAATTGAGATGAGCACCAGGAATCTTCATTGCGAGTTAATATGCCTATTTTCTGCATGTTTTCCCCTCGAGGGAAGGAATGAGCACGGGACCCTTAAATATGTTGGCACATTTTATGTCCTCTAGAGTAGTCTCATGCGCTTAAGACTTAAATAGATTAACCGAAATTAATTAGTGACATGTTCATGGATGTAAAAGTCCCCTCTTTATCCTTTAGGGAGAACTACTTAAGAGCAGTTGAATTCAGGAGACCTGAGTATATACCATGTCGGATAATTGTTACATGGCCCGTCTGGAATACGTATAGGGAGAAACTTGAGGAGATAGCTCTAAATCATCCGCTTGTCTTTCCAGGATTTAAGATTGGAAGTGTAAGATACGGTGTGAAACCGGGGGTTCTAAAAGTAGACCGCACTCTTGTAGACCCGTTTGGATGTACCTGGGCTTTCAATATAGAGGGATATCAGGGGCAAGTTATAAAGCATCCCCTTGAAAAATGGGAGAATTTTAAGGACTATGAATTTCCGAATCCAGAAGATGGTTTACCTTCAGAGGGTTCAAATAGTCTTACGCCTTGGAGTACAATCTCTGAACTCATTGAGGAGATGAGGTCTGAAGGTAGATTAGTTCAAGTATCCTTGATGCATGGGCTATTTTTTCAAAGACTTTATTACTTGAGAGGCTTCATAAATCTCATGAGAGACTTTGTGCAACGCCCACCACAAATATATGGGTTAATAGAGAAGCTAACAAGTTATATTCTAAGTTTGATCGATAACCTTCTAAAGCTCGGTCAAATAGACGTAGTATACATTGGTGACGATTTAGGTACGCAGACTAGAATGCCAATAAGCCCGGCGGCTTTTAGAGAATTCATATACCCAAGCTACCGCAAGATATTCCAGCGAATAAGAGGGATGGGTGTTCACGTATACTTTCACTCAGATGGGCATGTATTGGAAGTTTTAGATCAGTTAATTGATGCTGGAGCTAGCGTATTGAACATACAGGATAAGGTGAACGGCTTAGAAAATATAAAATCCTTTAAGGGCAGGGTATGCGTAGATATTGATGTTGACAGACAGTACCTTATACCATTCGGAAAACATGGGGAAATTAAACATCACATTAAACACATTGTTAATGAGCTTTCCATGAAAGAAGGTAGCTTGATGATTGAGGCTGAAGTTCACCCGCCAACTCCGCTGTCAAATATAGAAGCTATAATTGAAGCTATGGAGCAGTATATGTGGCTCTAAACAAATTATGTAGAGGCTAAGGTACAATTGGAGATATATTTAATGGAGTTTTATGTTGGTACATCGGGTTGGATGTATTTTTGGAACGAAGCTGGAAGCTTAGATTGGTACGTTAAAAATTCTGGTTTAAACGCTGTGGAGTTAAATGCGAGTTTCTATCGATTTCCTTTCCCAAACGCTGTCAAGTCTTGGAGTATTAAGGGTAAGGATCTTAGATGGGCTATTAAAGTCAACAAGTTAATAACACATACATTCAAGTTTAATGAGAGGGCGCTTGAGAGATGGAGGAGATTTAGAGATCTATTCGCGTGTATGGATCATTTAATAGATTTTTATCTCTTTCAGCTTCCCCCATCAACTAAAACATCTTCCATCCCAAGAATAGAGGAATTCATTAATGATGTTGGACTTAGGTCAAGATTTGCCTTAGAGCCCAGAAATATCTCATGGTTTAATAGGGATATTGTAAAGTGGGCTTCTAAATTGGGCATAACGCTGGTTAGTGTAGACTGCCCAGATCTCCCAGCGGAGATCTTCAACACTAACGGCATAGTTTACTTAAGGATGCATGGGAGAACAGCCTGGTACTCCCATCACTACACGATTGAGGAGCTTGAGGAGGTTAAGAAAAAGATTTTGGAGGCGAAACCTGAAAAAATCTACATCTTCTTTAACAATAATACTGATATGCTTCATAATGCTCAGCAGATGCTAAAAATACTTAAACAATAATTTAAATAAAGATCTAAATTATTTCTGCCTCCAAATAATTTGCGTGGGCTTTAACAACCTTAACGTTGATAAAAGTTCCAAGAAGATCTTTTGTGCTCTTTACTACTATTGGTTTATAGGCGAAGTTTCTTCCAATCCATGAATCGCGCGGCCCCCTCTCATCAACTATTATCTCCCCCTCCCAGCCCAACCACCGCATATTTCTTTCGAGAGATATTTTATTGGCGAGCTCGGTCATAAGGCGGCTCCTATACGCTATTTCCCTAGTATCTAGCTGCTTCATTCTCGCAGCTGGCGTATTTGGTCTTGGAAAGAATTTAGATATATTGACTATGTCTGGCTTAACGTCCTCAATTAATTTCACGGTTCTCTCAAATGCCTCCATGCTCTCGGAAGGGAAGCCGCATATAACATCTGTGGCGACAGTTATCTCCGGAATCTCTTTTCTGAAAGTGTCGATTATAAACTTAAATTCTTCAACCGTATACTTGCGGTTCATCGTCCTTAAAACTTCATTATCCCCGCTCTGAACTGGCAGGTGTAAAAACTTGAAGATACGTTTATCCTTATAAGCGTCTATGAGGTCTGGCAAAATTTTTATGGCGTGGTTAGGGTTCATCATGCCAACCCTAACAAAGAATTTACCATCGATAGCGCAGCAACATTTAAGCAGCTCAGCCAGATTAGTCTTAATGTCAAGCCCATAGGCTCCATTATCCTGTGATGTTAGCCAGATTTCTTTAGCGCCCTCGGAGAGAGCTCCCTTAAGCGCATCTATAATTAACTCCTTTGGATAAGAGAATAGCGTGCCCCTAGCGAACCTAACGCAGCAGAAGGAGCATGCTCCCAAGCATCCCTCAGATATCGGTATGATTTTAATGGCTTTATTAAGCCTGATCTTAGGATGCCCCAACTTAACCATTGGTTTGTCTGAAAAGAACATTACTCCCCTCTCGCCGCGCTCAGCCGCTCTTATAGCCAAAACAATTTTATCAACGCTATAGGGATCTAGAAGGGCTGAGACGTTTGGAGCAGCCTTCATTATTGAGTTAAGGTTTATCTTTGGTAGGCAGCCAGCTACAATAAGCGGTTTATTAAGACTATTAAATGAACGCAGTCTTTCTAATATGCGATCTTCGGTGGGTCTCTTAACACCGCAAGTGTTCACCAAAATTACATCAGCCGTTTCTGGTCTATCAGTTATTTTATAGCCGGACTTCAAGATGTATGCAAGCATTATCTCAAAGTCGGCTTTATTCGCAGCGCAACCATAATTCTCAGCGTAAACAGCTCTATCTGAACTGCTAGCTTTATCTTGAATAGTTGAGTACTCTAAACTTTTTTCATTATCTAACATCAGAGAATTCAAATTCAAAAGTTAAAACCAGCTATATAAACTTACGCCTAAGATGCTCGGACGTGGCAACTTAGCTTCACCTCCTTAAGTGGTTGTAGTATAGTATGAATAGTTTTATTGTTAGGTTCTAGCATGCTATTGATCTTCTGAATCTTTCGCTTTTATTGAGCGGGTTTGATGTTATGTTGTTGAAGAATATTTTTGTTCTCTGCTTGAATGATGAGTATGCGGATTCTATTAGTATTAGGCTTCTGTCACCGAAAGGGCTCAGCATTGTATTGTAGGCCGAGCTCCTCCAGGGGCTGCTTGAGCCATGGAGCATTATCAACTATGAATGTCGGCTTACCCTCACAGTACTTTAGGGCCTCGCGTATGAACTGCTCTGTGGCAAGCGCATTCCTAGATGGATAAACCCTCATGGATATTATCTCGTTTCTATCAACGTCTAATGCTGCGTAAACCCAGTACTCTAACCCATTAACCTTAACACATGTCTCATCTAGGGCTATGAGCCTCCTAACCATCCTGGAAGGCTTAACATTAACCTTC
>Ga0185307_1000503_pt1 | contig 24352 bp, 24 predicted proteins | sample LHCtaG_FD_128010 | JGI IMG/M metagenome (GOLD analysis project Ga0185307, IMG submission 128010) | Hot spring microbial communities from Little Hot Creek, USA to study Microbial Dark Matter (Phase II) - LHC4sed_matched (SPADES... | ecosystem: Environmental > Aquatic > Thermal springs > Hot... | reverse complement strand
ATCGCTCTTTCCGGTCCGCTGGCCAACCTCTTCCTCTCCCTCCTTTTCTTCCTCCTTTCCTTCGGGTGGATGGGGGAAATGTGCGAGATGGGGTGGAGGTTGAATCTCTGGCTTGCCGCCTTCAATCTCCTGCCCTTCCCCCCGCTTGACGGCTTCAAGGTCCTCCTCTGGAAACCCGCTCTCTGGGCAGCCCTTGCCATTCCCTCAATTGGACTCTCCATGATCTACTCATAACTTCAATAACGAGGTGCCTTTTTCACCAATTTTAGTTATAGAAAGGCGATCATTTCATGCAAAGGACGGCTAACAGAACCGAAGATAGAAATTCCAAGATTCCTAGAATTTAATAGATGCGGGTAGTTAAAGCGGGAATCGGGTTTAACGTGAGGTGAACATGAAGGCGCGAAAACTTGGTGCTGGCGCGGTGTCCGAGCGGCAGAGCCTCGAGGAGTTCAGGAAAAAAGTGAGGGAAACTAGAGCGAGGGAGTGGAGGAGAGATGCCCGTTTACTCAGAAACAAGACCCCAGAAGAAACCATCCGCGTGATGTTCGACCTGGTGAATTTCGCGGAGAAAATACACAGGGCAAGCAAATGCGAACCTTAGAAGAGGTCGTAAAAGAGGTTGCAAGAATCCTCGAAGAGCTCGACATAGATTACGTGATTGTTGGAGGGATTGCCGTCGCTGCTTGGGGCAACATCAGAACCACACGGGATGTTGATGTGATCATGGCGCTCGAAAGAGGGAAAGTGGAAAAGCTGGTCAGAGCTTTCAAGAGGAGGGGTTTTTCCGTCAATAGGAGCGATATATTGAACTCTCTAAAGGAGAAAAGCCACTTCACGATTTTTGATGAACGTTCCGAATATCACATCGATGCAAAAGGTGTTTATGGGGAAAGGGAGTCGAGGTCCCTGAAAACGAGGAAAAAGATCCAGATTGATGGCACAGTTGTTTACATAGCCTCCGCTGAAGACACTCTGGCCAACAAGTTATTTTTCGGGAGCGAGCAGGATTTGAGGGACGCTGAGGGGATATACATAAGGCAACTCGGAAAACTTAACATGAAGTATTTAGAGAGGATTTGCAGGGAGATGGGGATCAAGAAGGAGCTGGCTCAGCTCAAAAAAAGAGTAACAGGTCACCCTTCCTGCAAAAAGAAATCTTGAGTAAAGGGGCCAGTGTAAGAAGGTAGGGATATAAGTACCGTTGCGAGGGGAAAATGTCGGGAAAGGTTCTCATGATTCACGGCACCGACTTTGGGGTTGGAAAGAGTACCCTCGCCTCTCTTCTCTGCCGGGCTTTAAAGATCAAGGGGTTCAAGGTCTCACCTTTCAAGTCTCTTGCCCTCACTACCCTGACGGAGAAGGTGGGGGAGGGGGAGATGGCTTTCGCTCAGGCGGTTCAAGCGCGAATGGCGGGTGTGGAGCCCGATCCGCGCATGAATCCCCTCCTAGTCCGGCCGCAGGGGAGGGGTAAGGTGGAATTCTTTGTGAGGGGGAAAAGGGTGTCATCGGGCAGGCTGGAGCCGGAGCGGCTGAGGGACTGGGAGGAACAGGTGAGGGAATGCCTCTCGCAGCTCTCCCGGGAGTTTGATATTGTGGTGGCCGAGGGGATGGGCCCCACCCGTGCCCCCTACTACAGGGAGCCCCTTTCGACCCTTCTGGAGTTCGCCAACTGGAGGACGGCTGAACTGGCGGATGCCCGGGTAGTTCTGTGCACGGACGAGGTTGAGGCGCCCGCCCGCTTCCTCTCCTATCTGAGCGGGCAGGAGAAGCGGAGGGTTAAAGGAGTTATTCTCACCAAGTTCGAGCTGAGCGACGTGGTGGTGAAGTGGGGTTATAGGAGGGTGGCTGGGAGGGCGATGGCTAGATGGTTCGGCTGGGTTTACGGCAGGGCGGGAGGAGTGAAGTTTCTCAGCGTCCTGCCCGAGGTGAGGGGTCCCCAGCTGGATCCGCTCCTACCCTCGCCGAAACCCTCCGTCGACTCGGTTCTCCGCACGCTTGAGGAGGCGGTTGAGAAGGTTCAGGGATATCTCCGGTTGAGGAAAATCTTGAGCACGCTCTCATGACGGCCAAAAAGCTAATGGTTCAGGGGACGTTCACGGGGGCGGGGAAGAGCTTTCTTGTGGCCCTCTTATGCAGAATTTTCAGAGAAGAGGGGTACAAGGTCGCCCCCTTCAAGCTGCTGAACTGGACGGGCGTGGTGCACCGGGATGAGGAGGGGAGGGAGTTCGGATACTCTCAAGTTCTCCAGACCGTTGCCGCCGGGACCAAACCCGATTACAGAACCAATCCCTTCACCCCCAAGACCCTGCCGGGAGGAAAGCTGGATCTGCTTATAGAGGGCAGACCTATCTACCGCGGCTACACCTTCCCCTGGACGCTCCTCAAGGGCTGGACAATAAGGAGAAGGAGAATTTGGGCGAAGGTCAAGGAGGCGGGAAAGAGGTGCTTTGAGGGCCTCGCCGCAGAGCACGACATAGTGGTCATCGAGGGCTCGGGTCCCAGCAAGGTGTTGCGGATGGGCTTCTACACAAAAATGATAGAGATAGCGAACCAGTGGGTGGCGGAGACTTTCGATGCCCCTGTGATCATCGTCGGAAAGTGCCCGCAGGCCGTTCCTCCACTCCTCTCGCACCTGAAACCAGAGCAAAGGGAGAGAGTTAAGGGAATGGTCCTGAATCCCTTCGTTGCTCCGCAAATGCTATCCCATCTGACTGGTGAGAAGGAGGAGCTCTTCGAAAAAGAGCTCGCGGCGGGTGTGGAGAAGGAGGTGGGGCTGAAGGTGTATGGGGTTCTTCCGTTCTTTGAGGAGCTCTCCAAACTTCCTCCCCTCGATCCTATCCTGTGGGGGGAGAAGCCACCGCTCGGTCCTTGGGAGAAGATCATCTCAAAGATTGCCAGGGAGGCTAGGGACCACTTGGATGTGGAGGGGCTTTTGAAGCTCGCAAAGTAGATTTAGTCTAAAAGTCCAAGTTAATTGGTTGGCGGCCAGAGGGGCGGGGAAACACCCGGACTCGTCCGATCCCGGAAGTTAAGCCCGCCTCCGTTCCGGGTTGTACTCCGGTGCGCAAGCCCGGGGGAAGCCCGGGAAGCTGCCAACCGTTTTGAATTAAAACATGAGTGTTTTGATGCCCTGGTGGTGTAGCCGGGTCTAACATGCAGGCCTGTCGAGCCTGCGCCCCGGGTTCAAATCCCGGCCAGGGCGCTTGGGCCCGTAGCGCAGTCTGGTAGCGCGTCGGCCTTTTAAGCCGGTGGTCGTGGGTTCGAATCCCACCGGGCCCGCCAATACGAGGGAGCGGATCCGAACTTCGCTCTCCTCTTGCTCGGCTGTACTCATCCCTTTTGAAGCACTCCCAAGCTGGCTATAGGCGCTTAGGCAAACTCGCCATACAAAATGTTAAATCGGGGTTGGGGAAAAGAAATCTATATGGAGGGAATCCGTGAGGTTCCTGCGGGCCTGAGGGAGTGGGAGAGGATTGCTGCTCACTCGCACATCCTGGGTCTGGGGCTCGAGGGGCTCAAGGCGAAACCGGTCGCGGGTGGGATGGTGGGGCAGGTTGAGGCCAGGGAAGCGGCTGGGATTGTGGTTCAGATGATAAGGAAGGGAAAGTTCGCTGGCAGGGCAATCCTGCTGGCCGGACCGCCGGGAACCGGGAAGACGGCCATCGCCGTGGCCATAGCAAAGGAGCTGGGGAGGGATGTTCCCTTCGTTCCCATCACCGCTTCGGAAATCTATTCGGCCGAGATAAAGAAGACAGAGTTCCTAACCCAGACCCTGAGAAAGGCGATAGGGTTGAGGGTTCACGAGATGCGCAGGATCTATGAGGGGGAGGTCAAGGAGCTCAGGATAGACCAGCAGCCCCACCCGTACAACCCGTACATGAAAATCCCTGTGGGGGGTGTCATCAAATTGGCGACCAAGGATTCCAGCCAGACGCTGAAGATGGATCAGGGCTTCGCCATTTCGTTGCTCAGGCAGGGAGTGGAGACGGGAGACGTCATCCAGATAGACGCCGATTCGGGTCGCGTGGCGAGATTGGGGAGGTCGAGAGAGGCCGCGGAGAGGGAGAAGGCAGATCTTGCGAGCGTCCCGGTGGTGGAGGTCCCCGAAGGCCCAGTTTTGAAAAACAAGGAGTTCGTCTATCCCCTGACCCTCCACGATCTAGATGTCGCGCAGTCTAGGGCGGGGGTCAGTGTTTTCAGCCTTTTCTTCGGCGGGGAGGAGCGGAAGGAGATCTCGGGCGAAACTAGGGCGGAGGTGGATGAGATGGTCAAGGGATGGGTGGAGGGGGGGAGGGCGGAGATCCTTCCGGGAGTGGTTTTCATAGACGAGTGCTCCATGCTGGATGTGGAAACGTTTTCCTTCTTGGGGAGGGGAATGGAGCAGGAACTCTCCCCCATAGTGATTTTTGCGACCAACCGCGGCATAACCACAGTGAGGGGGACGGATTTCTCGGCCCCCCACGGGATGCCCTTGGACCTCTTGGACAGGCTTCTCATCATCCCCACCAGACCCTACACCCGCGAGGAGATACTGGAGATTCTCAAGATCAGGGCAAGGGCGGAGAAGATAGCCATCGAGGAGGAGGCAATCGAGTTTCTGGCGGATGTGGGGGCCCAGAGCTCCCTGAGGTATGCGGTGCAACTGCTCGCCCCGGCGGCGGAGGTTGCAGCAGCGGAGAAGTCGAAGAAGGTCACGAAGGAGCACATCCAGAGGGTCAGTAACCTTTTCGTGGATGTCAAGCGCTCGGTGGGATACCTGCGGGAATTCGAGGAGAAGATGCTCAAGTGAGTTACCGATTAAAAGGGAAGGGCGGAGAGGACGATGGAGGAGACGGGGGAGACCGAGAAGAAGCCGAGCTTTAACGTTCTGGAGCATGTTTTGGTTCCCAAGCACGAGCTCCTGTCGGAGGAGGAGAAGCAGGAGGTTTTAAAGCGCCTGGGCCTCAAGCCGGAGGAGCTCCCCATCCTCCTCGTCACCGATCCCGCCGCCCAAGCCATAGGCGCCAAGCCTGGGGACTTGGTGAGGATAATCAGGGAAAGCCCCACGGCAGGAAAGGCAATCGTTTATAGGTTGGTGGCAGAGGAAATCTGAATGGAACTTGGCAATACTTGGGCCCTAGTGGAGGCCTTCATCGCCGAGAGGGGTGTGGTAAGGCAGCACTTGGACTCCTACAACGACTTCGTCGAGAACCGCCTTCAGAAGATCGTGGATGAAATAGGTGGGATCGATCTTAATGTCCCGGAGAACATCAGGATAAAGTTCGGGAAGGTGAGGCTGGGGGAGCCCGTCTGGAAGGAGGCAGACACCGCGAGGGTCCCGCTTACCCCGCAGCTGGCTAGGTTGAGGAACCTCACGTATCAAGCCCCCCTGATTTTGGAGATGTCGGTGGTGAGGGATGGCTCGGAATCCTTGCCCGAGGAGGTCACGGTGGGCTACCTCCCGCTCATGGTCAAATCCAAATTCTGCGTTCTCCACGGGAAGTCACCCGAGGAGTTGGTGAAGATGGGGGAGGACCCGCTGGATCCGGGCGGGTACTTCATCGTGAACGGGACGGAGAGGGTCATCGTGGCACAGGAGGATCTGGTTCCCAACAAGATCCTCACCGAGAGGAATGAGCGGACGGGCACGGAGGTGGCAAAGGTTTTCTCCACCTACAGGGGGTTCCGATCCATGACCACGGTGGAACGCAGGAGGGACGGGATCATGTACGTGCACTATCCCGCCGTTCCCGGCCCCATCCCCTTGGTGGTCATGATGAGGGCTCTGGGTCTGATCTCGGACAGGGAGATAGTGGAAGCCATCTCGAAGGATCCGGAAATCGTCAGAGAGCTTTATGAGAACCTTCAGCAGGCCGCGGGGATCAAGAGTAGGGAGGATGCTCTGGACGTGATTGGAAGGAGGGTGGCCGTGGGTCAGCCCAAGGCCTACAGGTTGCAGAGGGCTGAGGAGGTGCTGGACAAGTACTTCCTCCCCCATCTGGGGACCACACCGGACAAGAGGAGGTGCAAGGCCTATTACCTCGGGATAATGGCCCAGCGGGCGATAGAGCTGGCCCTCAAGAGAAGGGGTCTGGACGACAAAGACAACTATGCAAACAAAAGGCTCAGGCTCGCCGGGGATCTGCTGGAGGCCATCTTCAGGCTTGCCTTCGCGAACCTACTCAAGGATATCCAGTTCCAGCTCGAGCGCTCCTACTCTAGGGGAAGGCAGTTGATGCTGGGAACCTCGGTGCGGACGGACGTGCTGACCGAGAGGCTGCTTCATTCCTTGGCGACGGGGAACTGGCCCGGAGGCAGAACGGGGATAAGCCAGCTCCTGGACAGGACATGTTACATCTCCACCCTTTCCCATTTGAGGAGGGTGGTTTCCCCCCTGAGCAGGAGCCAGCCGCACTTTGAGGCGAGGGACCTTCATCCCACTCACTGGGGGAGGATCTGCCCCGTGGAGACGCCCGAGGGCCCCAACTGCGGCCTTGTGAAAAACCTTGCTCTCCTCGTAGAGATTACCACAGGTTCGGATCCCGCGGAGGTCATCAGGATCTTGCCCGAGTACGGGGTGAAGCTGATCGAGAAGGGAAGTGAGCATCTGGGCAAAATCCCGGTATACGTGAACGGCAGCTTGGTGGGTGCGGTGGAGGACGGAGAAAAGCTGGCGGCGGAACTGAGGAGGGCAAGGAGAAGCGGTAAGCTCAGCCAGCAGGTGAGCATATCCTACAGACTGGACACGAGGGAGGTTTCCATCACCACCGACGAGGGGAGGGTGAGGAGGCCGCTGATAGTGGTGGAGAACGGCAAGCCGAGGCTGACCCCAGAGCTCCTGAAGAAGGTGGAGGCGGGGGAGCTGGGGTGGAGCCAGCTGGTGGAGGCGGGAGTGATAGAATACTTGGATCCCGAGGAGGAGGAGAACGCCAACATAGCGGTCAAGGCCGACGAGATCACCCCTGAGACCACCCACCTCGAACTCCACCCGACCGTTCTCTTCGGGGTGAGCGCCTGTCTGATACCCTACCCCGAGCACAACCAGTCGCCGAGGAACGTTTATGCCGCCAACATGGCCAAGCAGGCAATCGGGGTGGGTCAGGTTTCCTTCCACTGCAGAGTGGACACTAGGGGTCACCTCCTGAACTATCCCCAGATCCCGCTGGTTCAAACCAAGGCGCTGAACGTCGTCGGGTACAACAGACGCCCGGCGGGGCAAAACTTGGTGGTGGCGATTGCCTGCTACGGTGGCTACAACATGGAGGACGCCATCATAGCCAACCGCGACTCCATTCAGAGGGGGATGGGGAGAAGCACCTGCACTAGGCTCTACGAGACGGAGGCCATCCGGTATCCTGGGGGGCAGATGGACAGAATAGAGGTGCCCAGCGAGGAGATAAAAGGTTTCGCCGATCCCGTGCACTACGCCAACCTCGGGCAACTGGATGGCCTGGCGGAGTTGGAAACGGAGGTCAAGGGGGAGGGGGTGCTTGTCGGGAAAACCAGCCCGCCAAGGTTCTTCGGGGAGATGGACGAGTTCGGGATAAAGGGTCAGACGGAGAAGCGTGAGACCTCCGTGAGGCTGAGGCCCAGTGAGGAGGGGATAGTGGATCAGGTTTTCCTGACGGTGAGCGGGGAGGGGAACAAGCTGGCGAGGGTTCGAGTCAGGGAGATGAGGATGCCGGAGTTGGGGGACAAGTTCGCCTCGAGGCATGGGCAGAAGGGTGTGATAGGCATCCTCTTGGACGGGGCGGACATGCCCTTCACCGAGGACGGGGTGGTGCCGGATATCATCATCAATCCCCACGCCATTCCCTCTAGGATGTCGCTCGGCCAGCTGATTGAGATGATAGGGGGAAAAGCCGGTGCTTTGAGAGGCAGGTTCGTGGACGGAACCCCCTTCGATAAGGTCGAGGAATCGGAGTTAAGAAACTGGCTTAGGGAACTCGGGTTCAACCCCTCCGGCAAGGAGATTCTGTATGATGGGGTCAGCGGGGAGATGATACCCGTGGAGATTTTCATAGGCCCGTGCTACTATCAGAAGCTGCACCACATGGCGGCGGACAAGATTCACTCCCGCTCTAGGGGTCCGGTGCAGATTCTCACGCACCAGCCCACGGAGGGGAGGGCGAGGGAGGGAGGTCTCAGATTTGGGGAGATGGAGAGGGACTGCTTGCTGGGGCATGGTGCGGCCATGTTGCTGAAGGATAGGCTGCTGTATGGATCAGATAGGTACACGGCCTACGTATGCGGGAAGTGCGGGAACTTTGTAGCGTACAATTCCAGAAAGGACGCTTACATATGTCCCATGTGCGGGGAGGAGCCTGAGGTGTATTCCATAGAGATACCGTATACCTTTAAAATACTCTTAGATGAACTTCGCGCCCTTGCCTTGAACCCCAGGGTGAGGCTTAAGGAGAGGGTGGCATGAGGCCGCCGCTCAGAGCCGTTGCTTTTATAGAGCTCGGGCTCCTCTCCCCCGATCAGATACACAAGATGTCAGTGGTGAAGGTGGTCACTCCAGACACCTACGACGAGAGCGGCTACCCCATCGACAGGGGATTGATGGACAGGCGCCTAGGCGTGGTGGATCCTGGTCTGAGGTGCAGAACCTGCGGGGAAAAGGCCGGAAGGTGTCCCGGTCATTTCGGTCACATTGAGCTCACGCGACCGGTGATTCATATCGGTTACGTGAAGGAGATTCACGAAATCCTACAGGTGACGTGCAGGGCCTGCGGAAGGATACTGCTTCCGGAGGAAACCTTGGAGAACTTCCGGAAAAAAATGCAGCAGATGGAGGAGTGGTGGCAAATCGCCGAGAAGGTTAAAGCGAGGGCTCTGGGAGTGAAGGAATGTCCCCACTGCGGGGAGCACCAGGTGGAGATCAAGCTCGAGAAGCCGTACACCTTCATCGAGGGCAAGGAGAGGAGGACGCCCTCGGATCTAAGGGAGAGACTGGAGTGGATAACCGATTCGGATGCGATGCTTCTGGGCATCGACCCCAAAAACGCGAGGCCGGAATGGATGATTCTCACGGTCCTGCCCGTTCCACCTCCCACCATGAGGCCGAGCATGGTTTTGGAAACGGGGATAAGATCAGAGGACGACCTCACCCACAAGCTGGTGGACATCATAAGGATCAATGAGAGACTGGCCGACAACATCCAAGCTGGTGCGCCCCATCTCATCGTGGAGGATCTGTGGGAGTTGCTCCAGTACCATGTGGCGACTTACTTCTCCAATGAGATCTCCGGTGTCCCCCCCGCTAGGCACCGCTCAGGCAGGGTGCTCACCACGCTGGCCCAGCGCCTGAAGGGAAAGGAGGGCAGATTCAGGGGCTACCTCTGTGGGAAGAGGGTCGATTTTTCGGCCAGGGCGGTAATTTCACCCGATCCCTCCCTTAGCATCAACGAGGTGGGGGTGCCGGAGTATGTGGCAAAAGACCTCACCGTTCCGATGAGGGTTACCCTTTTCAACCTAGAGGAAGCGAGAAACTTCGTCAGGAGGGGGCCGGACATTCACCCTGGAGCGAGATGGGTGATAACCCCTGAGGGAAAGAGGTACGACCTGCGCTTCGCCGACCGTGAGGAGCTAGCGAAGAGCTTGGATGTGGGCTGGACGGTGGAGAGACATCTCATGGACGGTGATCTGGTCCTCTTCAACAGGCAACCCTCCCTGCACAGGATGTCCATCATGGCCCACAGGGTCAGGGTCATGCCCGGAAAGACGTTCAGGCTCAATCTTTCTGTCTGCCCTCCCTTCAACGCCGACTTCGATGGGGATGAAATGAACTTGCACGTTCTGCAGGGGGAGGAGGCAAGAGCTGAGGCACGGATACTCCTCTATGTACAGGAGCACATCTTGTCCCCGAGGTTCGGGGGGCCCATCATCGGCGGAATACAGGAGCACATAACGGGGGCTTACCTCCTCACGAGGAGAGAAACCCTACTCACCCGGGAACAGGCGCAACAGTTGCTGTTTGAGGCTGGGATAAGTACAGAGCTACCCCCGCCGGCAGTAAAGAAGGAGGGCAAGGAGTACTGGACGGGTAAGCAGATTTTCAGCCTCTTGCTCCCAAAAGAGCTTACCATCACCTTCAGGGCAAAAATATGCCAGAACCACTCCGAGTGCAAGGGGATGGACTGTCCGGTTGATGCCTACGTGGTGATAAAGAATGGGGAGCTCCTCAGCGGTGTTATCGATGCGAACGCCATCAAGGCTCTGGATAAATGTACGCTTCTGAACAGGATAGCCAAGGATTTCGGTTCTACCGCCGCTGCGGAGTTCTTGGACAAGGTGACCAGGCTTTCTATTGCCACCGCGAAGATGTTGGGCTTCACGACGGCGCTAGGTGATGTGGAGATACCCCCTGCCGCCTTGGAGAGAATCGAGGAACTCATGGAGGAGAAAAAGAAGGAAGTGAACAAGCTGATTGAAATCTACAATAGAGGGGAGTTGGAGCCGCTGCCCGGGAGGAGTTTGGAGGAGACTTTGGAAATGAGGATAATGGAGGTTTTAGCGGAGGCCAGAGACGGGGCGGGGGACATAGCCGAGAAGCACTTGGGATTGGCTAATCATTCGGTGATCATGGCCAGAACTGGAGCTAGGGGGAGTATGCTAAATCTCACCCAGATGGCGGCGTGTGTTGGCCAGCAGTCTGTGAGGGGCGAAAGACCTAAGCGGGGATACTTCCAGAGGGTTCTTCCCCACTTCCGTCGGGAGGATCTGGGAGCGGAGGCTAGGGGGTTTATTTCCTCAAGTTACAAGAGAGGGCTAAATCCTATAGAATTCTTTTTCCATGCTATGGGGGGAAGGGAAGGTTTGGTAGATACCGCTGTGAGGACCTCCCAGAGTGGATACCTTCAGAGGAGGCTGATAAACGCCCTACAGGACCTGAGGGTTATGGAGGATGGGACGGTGAGAGGAATCAGGGGTAGGGTGGTACAGTTTTTGTATGGAGAGGACGGGGTAGACCCGATGAAAAGTGACAGGGGCAGGGGGGTGGATGTGGAGAAGGTGATTGAGAAGGTGTTGATGTAATGCCGGGGGTATCTCCAGAAACCATAAAAGAGAGGGTGCGGGAGCTGGCGGGGGATCTACCTCCCTCGATCCTCGATGAACTTGAGAGAGAGCTGGTGAAGAAGGCGAAGGAGAGGAGCATTACCCATGAGAAGCTGAATCAAGTATTTGAGGAGGTGAAGAAGGTATATAGAAACAGCTGGGTGGAGCCTGGGGAACCCGTGGGCATCGTGGCTGCTCAGTCCATTGGTGAACCCGGAACCCAGATGACCCTGAGGACCTTCCACTATGCGGGGGTGGCCGAGCTCAACGTTACGCTGGGCCTCCCTAGACTTATAGAAATTCTTGATGTGAGAAGAACCCCGACCACACCCCTCATGACCATCTACTTACAGAAAAAATTTGCTAAGGAAAGGGAACGTGCCGTGGAAATCGCCCAGCGCATCGAGATGACGGTGATTGAAGACTTGGTTTCGCAGTTTGAGATCGACCTGATCAACCGGCAGCTCATTCTCTCCCTCAACAGGGTGCGCCTCAGGCAAAAGGGGGTGAAGGCAGAAGAGATTGCACAGAAAATTCGAGATGAGCTACACGTGGAGGCTGTACTCGATGACAGCAAGATAAAGGTGAGGCCTAAAGAGGGGGGAATGAGCGCTCTCAGGGAGCTGCAAGGCAAGATTCGTAGTATTCCTCTTCGTGGCGTGGAAGGGATCACAAGGGTGGTGGTGAAAAAGGAGGGGGACGAATATGTCATTTATACGGAGGGCTCAAACCTGAAGAAGATTCTTGAAATGGAGGAAGTAGACAAGCGCAGGACGGTTACCAACGACATCGTGGAAATAGAAAGGATTCTGGGAATCGAGGCGGCCAGAAGGGCGATTATCGAGGAGGCGGTTAAGACCCTTCAGGAGCAGGGGCTCGAGGTTGATGTCAGACATCTCATGCTGGTGGCTGACATGATGACCTGTACCGGCAGGATTAGACAGGTGGGGAGACACGGAATAAGTGGCGAGAAACCCAGCTTCCTTGCTAGGGCGGCCTTTGAGACCACCGTTCAGCACCTGCTGGACGCCTCTCTCAGAGGAGAAAGGGATGAGTTAAAAGGAGTTATAGAGAGCGTTATTGCTGGGCAGACAGTCCCGCTTGGAACTGGAACGGTTGATTTGATGATGGGGGAAAACCGTGGACGTAGAGGAGGAAATCCGCAGGGCAGTTGAAACGGGCAGCGTGATTCTTGGGAGCAGGCAGACCCTGAGATTCTTGAAGCTAGGCAGAGGGCAGCTTGTCATCGTGGCATCCAATTGTCCCAGGGAGCTGAGAGAGGCGGCGGAGTACTACTGCAGGCTGACGGGGATTAAACTGTATTCTTATCCGAAGGGCAGCGTTGAGCTTGGGGTGGCAGCGGGAAAACCATACCCAATAAATTTGATGACCGTTTTGGAACCGGGGGACTCGCGCGTTCTGTCTCTAGTCGGGTAATGGAGGGAATAAAGCTTGGGCCGGAGGAGATAAAATTCATAACCCTTTTCGAGAGCCTTACGGGCAGCAAGATCAAAGATTGCCTGATTGAGGAGAATGGTGGGATAACCTTTGTGGTTGAAGAGAAAGAACTGGGGAGGTGCCTGGGCAAGGGAGGAAGAAACGTAAAAAGGTTCAGAGACCTCACGGGAAAATCTGTACATGTGGTGGGTTATTCAAGCGATCTCTCCCAGTTCGTGAGAAATATCTTTTCGCCGGCGGAGGTTGCCAAGGTACTTCTCAGTGGGGATGGAAAGACGGTGACGGTGGAGGTAAAGCCTGGTTTCAAGGGGATGGCTTTGGGTGAAGGCAAAAGGAGACTTGCCAGGGCTAGGAAACTGGTGGGCAGGTTTTATGGGGTGAAGGATATAGTTGTAAAAACCTCTGCATCTTGAATGCCCGGGGAATTCGCTGCCAAGAAATTGAAAAGAGATCGGCAGAGATTCAGGTGGAAGGATGAAGGGTTCCGGAGGAGGGCCCTAAGGCTCAAGGAGAAGCACGACCCGCTAGAGGGTGCTCCCAGAGCCAGGGGCATCGTTTTGGAAAAGGTGGGTGTGGAGGCCAAGCAGCCCAACTCTGCGATCCGGAAGTGCGTAAGGGTTCAGCTTGTAAAGAATGGGAAGGTAGTTACTGCGTTCTGTCCTGGGGATGGAGCGATCAACTTCATCGATGAGCATGATGAGGTGGAGATTGAGGGCATTGGGGGTGCCAAGGGGAGGGCTAAGGGGGACATTCCTGGAGTCAGGTACAAGGTGGTATCAGTAAATGGGGTATCGCTAGAGGAGGTGAGGACCGGCAGAAAGGAGAAGCCGAAGAGGTGAGGTATGGAATTTAGCTACTTTGGAAGGTGGTCCACCGAGGGGGTGGAAATCAAGGACAAGGCACTCTCCAAGTACATTAAGCTGGATGCCACTCCTGTGTTGAGGTCCGGTGGAGTGCAAGCTAAAAGACCTTTCCTCAAAGCAGAAGTGAGCATTGTGGAGAGACTCATCAACAAGGTGATGCGCTCCGGACCGGGGGCTGGGAAAATAGGGGGGAGGGTAATAAGGGGGGCGGGTGCGTGCGGTAAGAAGTATAAAGCTTACAACATTGTCAGGAAGGCCTTCGAGATTATTGAGCAGAGAACGAAGAAGAACCCCGTTCAGGTGCTGGTCGATGCCGTGGTGAATTCTGCACCACGTGAGGAAACGACGAGGATAAGCTACGGGGGGATAACCTACCACGTAGCGGTGGATGTCTCCCCCAGCAGGAGAGTGGACATAGCACTTAGGAACTTGGCCGCTGGCGCCTTTTCCTCCTCCTTCAGGAGCAAAAAAAGCATCTGGGAGTGTTTGGCCGAGGAAATCATTCTAGCGGCTAACGGGGACCCAAGGAGTTACGCTTTCGCGAGGAAGGAAGAGATAGAGAGGATTGCCAAGGGGGCACGGTGAAAATATAACTACTGATTTCCAAATTACAGGAGGGCCCGTGGCTTAGTCTGGGAGAGCGACCGGCTCTTAACCGGTAGGTCGAGGGTTCGAATCCCTCCGGGCCCGCTAAAATAGCTTCTGGTAAAGCCTATCGAACTGCCGCGCTATCTTCTCCCAAGAGAAGTAGGTGCAGACGTACCTCCTCCCATCTTTCCCCATCTTCTCCAGTTTTTCCGCAGCCCTCGCGAGGGCCTCGGCAAGGGGCTCCGGCTGCCTGCAGTCCACCCTGATTCCAACCTTGCCGTTCACCCTGTCTGGAATAATCTCCTTTAACCCACCCACATCCCCCACGACCACGGGCTTTCCAGAAGCCATCGCCTCCAAGGCCACAATCCCGAAGGCCTCAACTAGGGAGGGGAAGCAACAGATGGAGGCAGACCGGTAGAGGAGGGGAAGGTCTCCCCTGACGTCCTCGTTGCGGATTACTATTTTTTTCCTCAAGGGCTCGGGCAGGGCGTCTCTGGTTTTTAGGAGTTCCTCGTAGGTATACCCCCCGAAGCCCAGAATGGCAAGGGAGTAGTTGGGATGATCCTTTGCAAAGAGCGTGAAGGCCTTCAGCAGGGTCTTGTGGTTCTTCTCGGCCACGAAGCGCCCCGTGGAGAGGATGAAGGGTCTGCTGATGCCGTACTTCCTCGCCACGGCCTCAAGTTCTTTCTCCTCACCCTCCTCTGGTGGACGGTAAAGTTGCGTGTCCACACCGTTGTAGATAACCTTGAGTTTCCCCCGCGGCAGACCGTAGGCGGCTCTCACGGACTCGGCCGTTGCTTTGGAAACGCAGTGCACCAGCTCGGCTTCTTCGCAACCCCTCGCCTCTAAAAGTAGCCTTCTGTCCAATCTCCCCATCTCCTTTTTGAGTTCGGGAGACATCCCCTCTCTCTCCGCCCTCCTCAAGAGGCCCAGATAATCGACCCCCACAGGTCTCTGAACGCTCATGTGTACGGAGAAAACCGAGGGGAAATCGAAGATTTCCTTCATATACTCGATGGCCTTGGCGTTCATCCAGTCGTGGGCATGCACGATGGTTTGATTTCTTCGAAGAAAAGTAGAGAGAGGCAAAATCCTCTCGTGGACCACGGAGGAGACAAAATCTAGGGCTTGGATGATGTCCTGGTTCCCCTCCGCCATCCAGTAGCTACTGGGGTCTAGGGATCTCCAAGGCTCCACTGGAACGGCATTCACCCTCACATTCTCCGCGTGTCTGAAGGAGATGGTTCTCGGAGAGTTGGTTGCCCTCACGAAGATCAGGGTTTGGTAGGGCAGGAGGGGATAGAGGTAGGTCACCACAATGTCCAGCCCGCCAGTGTACAGCACATTCGCCACTTGGGTTTGGAAACCCAGCCCGAAGACTATGAGGCGCTTCATGTTTGAAATCTCGGCTTCCCCCTTAAAATACCGAGGCGTCAAGGGTAAATCTCGCAAAACCTAAAATTTTGGAAGCCCCGTGGTGTAGCGGTCAAGCATCCGGGCCTTTGGAGCCCGTGACGCCGGTTCGAATCCGGCCGGGGCTACTCAAAAATTATATCCTCCGAGGAGGAAGAGTGTTGGGTAGCCCCGTGGGGTAGACCCTTATGGGGCCCAACGGTCAAGCCTAACGGGCTCTGGACCCGTTGACCCCGGTTCGAATCCGGGCGGGGCTACCTCGCGTAGCAGATTTCCTCGATTATACTTCCACTACAATCGCCGTGTTAGTGTCCACTACTCCCTTGATCCTGTGGATGTCCTTCACCACCACTCCGGTTAGGGAGGGCAAGTCCTCTGCTTCCACGAACGCGATGATGTCGTAGGCGCCCGTGACCACGTGAACCGACTTCACACTCTTAAGCTTCCTCATTTCGTCCGCCACCTTCTTCACCTTTCCTATCGCCACCGTTATGAGGATGTATGCCTGCACCATCTAACCATCTCAAGAGGAATAAAAAGGCATCTCCCACTCCATCCTAGACCCCCAAGTCCCCAGGGCCCGAACGAGCCCCTGGAGGTGACCGGCACCTACCACGCAGACCATCTTTCCGCCGGCCGAGAGCCCCAGAATTCTGGTGACCATGTATTCGTCCCTCTCCTCCACCAAGACCCGGTAAAAGCCCGGACACATCTTTTTGAAGTTGTGGAGCAGCCTGGACATGCCCTCTTCCCCCTTGAGTTCCGGCTTCACCTTGGGCGAGAGAAAGAGCCCTGCCGCCAGCCAAGCCAAGAACTTCAATTTCTCTCCGATTCCCAGATTGAGGAGTTCTTGGAGGGTGACGGTTATGTCCCTGTCGAGGAACTCCAATCTAGCCCCGACTTCCCTAGCGGCCTCCGCGGCCTCCAGCATCTCCCTCCCAGCCTCCACTCCCATCCTCTTGGAGAAGAATTCCTGTATCAAGTATAGAATCAGGGCTATGGGGCTGGAAGGTGCGGAGGCGAAACCGCTTGTTAAGGCCTCATACCTCTGGGGGCAGAGTTCCACTCCCACGATATCCGGTTTCTCGGCTAGGATGACCTTCCTTACCATTTCAACGCTCTCCGGAAAAACGTGGGCCGTACCAATCAGAATCAGCCTATCGCTGAGGCGCTTCACAATCATTTTGGTCTATAGACGAGCAGCAGATCTTTTCCAACCTTCCTCTTTTGCACGAGCACAAGCTGGAGTCCCTCCTCCACTTTCCTGAAGCCTTCACCCCCCACGAGCGACTTGGCTTTTTCCCCGCCGAGGATTACGGGACAGACCGAAATCCGCAGCTCGTCCACGAGGCGGTTCTTCAGCATGTTCCAGTTGAGGGTGGAGCCACCTTCTAGCAGGAGCTTCCTTATCCCCAGCCTATGGAGCTGTTCGAGCAGCTTGGGGAGGTCTACCCAGTGCTCGCCCACCACAAGGACGGTGGCCTTCTTCTTCAGCTTCTCTATTCTCGCTCTCGGTGCCCTTCTGCTCACCGCCACGATGGTTCTGGCCGATCCATCTAAGACCTTCGAGTCCAAGGGGGTGGAGGCCATGCTGTCTACCACTACCCTGACGGGATTTTTTCCCCTCACCAGCCTCACGGTGAGGGATGGGTTGTCCTTAAGAACGGTTCCTACCCCCACCATTACGGCATCAACACGCGAGCGTAGGAAGTGGAGCCTCCTCAGATCCTCCGGGCAAGAGAGCCTGCTGTCTCCTTCCACTGTGGCGATTTTGCCGTCCACGCTCATGGCCATGTTGAGGATTACCCTGGGTCGCGGCATCTCTACTTCCTATACACCAAAATTGGCTCCATTGGTCCCTTCTAGGTGCCAGAATGCCGCCGGCTCTGACGAGGTGGCGAGTGGAGGACCCCGTTTTTAACCCCAAAGCGGACAACTTGGATGATAAGGGGCTCCAAGATCATCGGGATGGAGATCTACAACGACAAGGCTAGAAGAGTGGGAGAGGTAAAGGATCTAGTTCTGGATGAAAAGAGAGGGGTCTTAACTGGCTTCACCTTAGAGTCGAGGGGTCCGGTTGCCCTCTGTGTTCCCTTCGAAACGGTGAAGGCGATAGGTGATATAGTGCTGGTCGCGACGAAGGAGCAGCAGCAGGGGCGGGCATAACCTCTTTAAACCAGCCGAAAAAAAGGGACGATGGCGGTCAAGGTTAAAGTCCAGAATATTGTTTGTTCGGTGATCTACGAAGGGGTGACCTTTCCGTTGGAGAAGCTGGTGAAGGTGCTGGACAATGCGAGGTATGACCCCGAGGTCTTTCCCGGCATCGCCTACAAGTCCGAGAACCCACCGGCCTCTTTCCTGATCTTCTCCTCCGGTAAGATGAACTGCGTGGGGGCGAGGAGCCTGAAGGATGCCCTCTTGGCCGTGAAGAAGCTCACCGCCAAACTCAGGAAATGTGGGGTGAAGGTCAGAAAGCCGCCTAGGGTGGAGGTTCAAAACATTGTTGCTTCCCTAGACTTCGGGCGGACGTTTGATCTGGAGTACATCGCCAAAACCTTCGAGAACACAGAATACGAGCCCGAGGTCTTTCCGGGGCTGGTGATGAGGCTTGAGGAACCCAGGGCGGTCGTCCTGCTCTTCGTCTCCGGAAAGGGTGTGTGTGCGGGATCCAGGAAGTACGCCGATATAAAAAAGGCGGCAGAGATGGTCGACAAGCTCATCCCTCCTGCCTTTTCGGAGCGCTGAATGCGTGTGGTGGTAGGGCGGGTGGAAGGGATTAGTGGGGAACTTATTCCGCCCCCCTCCAAATTCTTCACCCAATTCTCCGTGGCCTTGGCGGCGGTTTGTGAGGGGAGAAGCGAGATACGATCGCCGCTCTCGGTGGGGGATACCACATGTCTCTTATCTTCTGTGGAGAGGCTGGGCGGAACTGCTAGGAAAAGCGAGGGCAAGTGGGTGGTTTGGGGAACGGCTGGGCGACCTTCCCCCGCCGGCGGCGTGCTGGACGCTAAGAACTCCGCCACTTCCCTCTCCCTCCTTTCCTCCATTTCAGCGCTTGCGGGGAGGACGATGGTGGTGACTGGCGACCTTCAGTTGCGCTCCCGCTCCTTCCCGGAGCTCCTGCTAGGCCTGCGCAGGATTGGCGTGAGCGTTTTCTCCACGAAGGAGAACGACTCCCCCCCCTTCGTCATCATGGGGGCGGACTTAAAGGGGGGAAAAGCGTGGCTTGGGGTGCCGGACAAGTACCTCCCTTCCCTGATTCTGCCCTGTCTCTTTGGCGAGGGGGAATACCACCTGATAGCCAAAGGCGGGGAGAGGCTTCAGAAGGCTGAGGAGCTCTTGAAGAAGGCTGGGGTGGGAATCCGGCGGAGGAGGGGTCTGATAATCCGAAAGCAGATGCCGGAGGGCTTTAAGGTAACAGTTCCACGGGATCCCGACCTGCTTGCCCCTTTCGCTGTTCTGGCCACACTGACCGATTCAAGGGTACAGATTAGGGGGGAGGGGAGGTTCTTCTCCCTCTTGAAGCGCCTCGGTGTAGCTGTTAAGGTTGGTGGGGGGAAAGCCAAGCTGGAGGGACCACAACAGCCCAAGCCAGTGAAGATGGACCTCTCGGAGATCCCGGAGTTCTTTCCCCTCCTGTGCGTGATGGCGTGTTTCGCCAAGGGCACCAGCGTTTTCTCCAATCTCTCTCCCGCGAGAAAGGCCAAGAGCGACAGGGTATCGGTTATGGTCAGCTCCCTCCAAAAGATGGGGGCAAAAATCGAGGAGAGAAGGAGCGAGGTCCTAATCAGAGGCCCCTGCTCCTTGAGGGGGTGCGAGGTGGACGCGGGAGGGGATCCCTGCACGGCGGCCGCCCTAATAGTGGCCGGAGCGCTGGCTGAGGGGAAGACCGCAGTGAAGGGGATCGAATCCCTTAGGGTGACCTATCCCAACTTCCTAGGCTCGTTGAGGAAGCTCGGAGTGGAAACGATTTTGGGATCGTGAAACGCGACCACCTCATTGAGCAGATACAGCTTCATATTTCTAGAAGGCGTAAGTTGAGTTGGATTATATACCTTTAAGAAAAAAGTTTAAAATCGGATGCCGACTTTCGAACCAACTGGGGAAAAAGAGGTGACTAAAGCGATAGTAGGCGAATTCATGAAGGACTTCCAGCGGTACGCGGAGTGTGACGTGATCGTCGTTGGAGGTGGTCCAAGTGGTTTGATGGCGGCGAAAGGACTTGCTGAACGGGGGGTCAAGGTGCTTGTTATAGAAAGGAACAATTATCTCGGTGGGGGGTTTTGGATCGGGGGTTATCTGATGAACAAGATAACCGTCAGGGCCCCGGCTCAAAAGGTATTGGATGAATTGGGTGTTCCTTATTTCGAGTCATCGAAAGGTCTTTACGTTGCGGATGCTCCCCACGCTTGCTCGAGGCTCATAGCAGCAGCATGTGACGCTGGAGCGAAGATCTTGAACATGACCTTGATCGAGGACATAGTACTGCATGAAAATCGTGTTAGTGGAGTGGTGGTGAATTGGACTCCCATAACTTCACTTCCTAGGGAGCTGACCTGTGTCGATCCGGTTGGGCTTGAGGCGAAGTTCGTGGTGGACGCCACCGGCCACGAGGCGGCCGTGGTTAGACTGCTCGAAAGGAGGGGTTTGATCAAAGTTCCCGGATATGGGGCGATGTGGGTCGAGCGCTCGGAAGATTTGGTGGTTGAGCACACGGGAGAGGTCTACCCTGGTCTGATCGTTGCGGGGATGGCCGTCACAACCGTCTATGGTTTACCGAGAATGGGCCCGACGTTCGGCGCGATGCTCATGAGCGGACAAAAGGCAGCCGAGATCGTTAGTAAAAAACTTCACGAGGTCGGATAAAAGGTTACCAAGAGTCCACCTGTAGGAAGACCCTCAAGACCCTCGACCTGCAGGAAATCGCTCGCTATTTAAAAGACAAGTTTGGTAAGATCTCCATCGCTACCAAAATTTTTTTCGGGGGTGTAAGGGTAAGCACAGAAATGCAGTGGCAGCACTTCAAAGGTTCTTGCCATCAGGGGGAGGACATAGGCGAATCGATACCGCCCGAGACCGAGCAGACACTTTCCCTCTCTTCATCCTAGATGGAATTCAGCTCAAATCTCTTAAGCAATAAAGAATTCCAACCACGATGCTTGGTTGTATGGCTATCATTCTTCAACACCCTGCTTTGACTGGTACAACCGATAACGTTCTTGATAGAGTTAATTTGAGCGAGTCATCTAGTTTTTCCTCTGACCGGCCGCGCGCGATTGAAAGAAAAGAGTGAAATGAAAAGCCCTACTAAAAGGAAAGACCGAACGCCAAGCCAAATGAATCGGCTTTGAGCGAGTGATTTACCTCAACCTTTTTCTCTATCCCAACGTCGGCATGAGTTCCTCAACTTTTCTCAGTAACTTCTATCCCATACTTTCTGGCTATATCTTGGAATGCCTCCGAGAGGTATTTTATCTGCTTCCAGGTCAGCCCATAGGTATTCAGCCTCCACCTCTTGGTGGCCCCGGGGAACTCGCCGACTATCCTTCTTTCCTTCAGTTCATCGCTGAGGAAAAATCCCTTCCTCTTATGCTTTCGTGCAATCAGGTCAAAACTCTGCGTTGTGTCTACTTTTGTTAGTGTATGTTTTCTCGGCATTTCGCTGAGTACCTTGTTTCCCTTGATTTTCAAGAACTCCTCCAAGAAGTAATTAATTTTCTTGAGCTCCTCGTCCCACCTTTTGACCCTCTCCTTCACTGCTGGGAAGCTTGCCATCATGGCGATGATGTTTGCACCCATCAAGGTGCAACCAAGCATCTCCACTTCTTTGATGCCGAACTTCCTCCCCGTCACATCCCCGACCATTTGGGTTGTCCTGAAAACCTTATCCGCCCATTCTTTCGTGCAGGCCAGAATTCCGGAAGGTGCAGGCGAAGCAAAGCTTTTATGCCCGGACCCCACTAGAAAGTCGACACCCATTTCCTTTCCGTTTACGGGCATCACACCCAAGGAATAAGCGCTGTTACATAGAAGCGGGATACCGTAGTCCCTAGCTACTTTAGCAATCCCGCGTACATCGTGTTCATTTCCCAGCATGTAATCAAAGTGGTCTATCATTATCAAGGCCGGAAGTTTGCCCGTTTCCTTCTTCACCTTTTCTATTTTTTCCGCTGTGGCTTCCGCCGTGATGACGTTGTTTCGGTTGAGGGGCACCTCCCTAGCAACAGCGCCGGCATCCTCAACCGCTAGGAATTCCGTGTAATGAGCCAGAGAGGAGAGAATAACCGAATCGCCAGGCTTAACGAGCGATGAGACCACGGCTTGAAATCCCCTCCTCGCCCCTGGCACAACCCTGACCTCATCCATCCCCACGAACTTTGCCAGCTCAGCGTGGAATTCCTCTATGGGTGGCCTCTTGATTTTATCGAGCCTAAACGGTTCCCTGCACCAATCGCAGACCGAATAGCCATCTCCATATGCGATCAGAGCTTTCATGGCCTCCGGTGTAAGTCTGCCGCCGGCTTGGATGGGATGAATATTTATGAAGAGCTCCTCCCTAGCTCGGATTTCGATATCTTTAAGGATGTACATCCCCCAACAGCTCCTTTTCGATGATTTTTAGACTTTCCTTGACTGTTTCCAAGATTTTTTTAACCTTTCCCCTCTGCTCTTCGTCGAGTTCGTAAGTAGGCTTCGTATCTCTGAAAATTTGTCTGAGGTCGGTCAAAGCGAACAGCGCTCTAAAGGTTTCCTCAACAGCTTTCTCACCTCTACGGGACTCTTTCATCAGTTACCCTCCTTTCCATTTTTAGAGTTAGGAGCCGGGAGCCGGATTTGCACCGGCGTAAAGCGGGTCTGCAGCCCACCGCCTAACTCCTCGGCCATCCCGGCTCATTTAGCTGTTATAAAGATATTTAAGGCTTTCGGTTAACGAGGATAACAAAGGTCGCAAATCGAGGGAAGCTCTAATACAATTCGCAGATTCCTTACAGTAGGGTTTTCACGATTTCCGCAACGGTTTCGACCAGTTTCTCCATTTCCTCCTGGGTGTTGTAGATGTATACCGATGCCCTAACGGAACCTTCCGGTCTTTTCAGCAGTTCCCTGTGCAGGGGCATCGCGCAGTGGTGTCCGGACCTGACCATGATGTTGGCTGATTCATCCAAAATGGTGGCCACGGTGTGGGGATCCATCCCCTTCACGTTGAACGAAATTATGCCGCTCCTCCTGTTCACATCCGGACCGTAAACTTCCACACCCTGAATGTCCTTCAGCCCCCAGTATACACTTTTGATGAGCGCCCTTTCATGCTCCACAATGGAATCGAACCCTATTCTGGTTAGATACCTCGCGGCCTCACCCAACCCGATGGCTTCTGCGATCGGAGGTGTCCCCGCTTCAAACCTCGCCGGTGGTTCACCCAATTTATAATCGTCGGAGGTAACCTCTTCTATGGTTCCTCCACCTATGCAGAGTGGTTCCAGTGTGTCAAGTGCTTTCTCCTTTACATACAGCACCCCGACCCCGGTGGGGCCCAACATCTTGTGACCTGAGAAGGCCAGATAAGTACATCCAAGTTTTCCGACATCTACACCCATGTGCGGAACAGACTGAGCCCCGTCCACCAGTATCTCGGCGCCATGCTCCTGCGCAATTTTTGCCACCTCTTCGACCGGCAGGATGACTCCCAGGACGTTTGAAACATGGGCGAGCGCCACCAATCTGGTTTTATCGTCTATCGCCTTCTCGAAATCTCGGATGTCGAACAGCCCCTCCCGATTCGGTTTGACGACCTCCAGCTCGACACCCAGCCTCCTCAACCTTTGCCAAACGATGAGGTTCGAGTGGTGTTCTAGAAGCGTTGTGACAACTTTGTCGCCCTTCTTCCACTTTATTCCATTGGCCACGATGTTTATGCTCTCGGTGGTATTTCTCGTGAATATAACTTCGGCCTTGGATTTCGCGTTTATCAATCTGCTGACCTCGGCACGCGCGGCGTCTAGCTCCTCGCTGGCTTTCCGCGATAACCTGTGGACTCCTCGCTCCACGTTCGTCCTGTACTCGCGGTAGAATTCCAACATCTTGCTGATTACGGGTTCGGGCGTCAGGCTGCTCGACGCATTATCCAAATAAATAATTCCCGAGCTAAGGATCGGAAAATCCATCCTGATTTTTTGTGCGTGGAGCATCTTACTGCGTGGGGTATTCTAGAATTCGCGGAATCGCATCATAAATTTGCAACGCTTGTTTTTCTCCTTCAACACCTTTAGCCAACATGTTCCAAGCCACGGAGATCTCTTTCATGACTATTTGCCTCGAATATCTCTCCAACTCCTCTTTCGTCAGCGACATCAAAACTTACTGTAGGGAGGATTAAGATTTCATCTCCATCGGATAAGGGTATATCCAAATTTTCAAGAAGCGCACATTTCTGTTGATGAAAAAGGTCAAGGATCTCTCCAAAAGACTGAGAGAGGCTGGTTATTCCGTCAATAAGGCCCCGTTTGGTTGGGAAAAAGCCTTCTCGTTGACTTCAAAAGGCCATCCGTTAGCGGAATCCTTCAGAAACATCAAACCGTGAAAAGATGTCGGGTTGAGCCGCCGATCCCGTACCTTTCACTAAAGGTACTAATCTCGGGATTAGATTTTTCTAAATGGATACAGCAGAGTTGACCGAAAAAATTGCCAGGCTGAAAAAGGAGAAAAATGCCGTGATCCTCGCACACAACTACCAGCGCCCGGAGATACAGCTGGTAGCCGATTTCTTGGGGGACTCGCTGGAGCTGGCCAGGGCCTCTGCAAAAGTTGAAGCGGATCTGGTCGTTTTCGCCGGGGTTGACTTCATGGCAGAAACGGCGGCGATGCTGAACCCGGATAAAACCGTGGTGATACCTGATCCGGAAGCCCGATGCCCGATGGCCGCCCAGCTCCCCGCGCAGGTCGTGCTTGAGGCCAGGAAGAAATACCCCAAGGCAGCTGTGGTT
>Ga0185307_1000501_pt1 | contig 24400 bp, 14 predicted proteins | sample LHCtaG_FD_128010 | JGI IMG/M metagenome (GOLD analysis project Ga0185307, IMG submission 128010) | Hot spring microbial communities from Little Hot Creek, USA to study Microbial Dark Matter (Phase II) - LHC4sed_matched (SPADES... | ecosystem: Environmental > Aquatic > Thermal springs > Hot... | reverse complement strand
ACTCGAAACCGTGTTCAGCCGCTTCCAAAGCTTCCTTTCCAGCCAGCCCTTTCCGGTAAAGCATCGAGAAGTACCAGAGCATCCTAGCTTGAGTCACCACCATCCTCGGCCCTTTACCGAGCGATTGCCCATTCATCCCGTGGTTCAGGTTGTAACCTCCGGTCTCGTGATCTATAACCCTGTACCAAAAGGGGATTATGTTGTGGAAAAGTATCTTCTCTATCCTCTGTCTGGCGCGCAAAAGACGCTCGCTTATACCTTCGCTCACAGGCTATCCGGAGGAAACGCTTATAAAATCTTTTTGTTCGAGAAGCAGCTAATTGCTAGTACGGTAGCAACCATATCGACCTGCTTAAAAGCTGCATCAGCATCAGGAAGGCGGAAACTATACCGTCACCGAGCCAGAAGCCTATAGCCACGAAACCTTTATTCTCGTTCCACCATTTCTCGCCAGTCAACTTTGAGATCATGTTGGAGATGAGGGAGCCTACGAAGTATGCAATTGCTACGTACACAGGTAGCAGCATGCCGCTCATAAACGCTACCGGGATGGAGAAGTCATGAAGCACGAGCTCAGACACTGCGTACAGCAGAGCCGATAAACCGAAGCCGCTGATTATCCACGTCGTCCTGAACAGGTAGCCCGTCCACAGCCACTCTTGCATTCTCCAGAAGTTCATGGCCTCCACGGGCCATCCAGTTACCGTGTAGGGGTAAGCGTAGCCGGGCACGGGGAAAAGGTTCCAGAAAAGCGAGGTGAAGATGAAGCTTCCAGCTAGACCTAGCGTCGCCAGCAGGAAGTACATCGTAGTGTACTCCTTCATACCGACTCCGATCATCCTTGCCTGCAGCAACTGCTGCGCGACGCCCGCCCCTCCGGTATAGAGCATGGCGTCCGCGGGTATGAACCAAATGTTCAACGCTCTGTAACCGCTGAAGTAAATGAGGGCCTCCCTCATGTAGGGTACCGATGTTGGAGCTAGGATTCCTGCAGCATGTGTTTGCAGCAAAGTGACCAACAGCGAGATACCGAGCGTGAACAGCAGGAGCATGTAGATTGGGAAGCCGGGAGCTAGAGCTTCTACGAAAGCGGCTGAAATTACGGCTATCGCCAGGTAAGCGGTTAGCAGGTACTTCGCGTTGAGCCACTTAACCTCCACCTCCTCTCCTGAGAGACCTCTCGCGAGGTTGGAGATTGCCCGGACGAAAGTCTTGTACCTGAAAACTAGCGGTAACAAGGCTGCTGCGAGACCCCATCCCAGCGTGAAGCTGTTCCAGAAGTACACCGTCGACATGTTGAAGTTCCAGAACACTCCTCTGCCGGGCTGCCAATTAGCCTCCTCTGGCCACATGTTATTGACAGTCACGTAATAGTTTCCAATAACGAAAATTGAGATGGAAGCTGCCAGCTGGAGCGCAGTATACCTTAACGGTAGGATGAAACCAACGACGTAGTTTGAAAAGTCCGTTATAAACGCGAAAGCAGCTCCCGGAAGGATATTCTCGATCAGCGATGTAAAGTCCACCACGAGCCTCGGAACTACAGAGAACCTGAAGATCGTTGAAAGCCCGTTCGTCATGAAGCCGTACAAGGCCCCGAAAAGTATCGCTAAGGTTATCGTCCTAACCCTCACAGAAGATCGCTCACCGAAAGCGATCATAATCTGAGCGTCCCACGAAGCAAATGGGAACGTAAGCCGCTCCTCCCTGACGTACATGCTGTAAGCTAGCAGCCCTAATATGTAGTTAGCGGAAACGGCAAGCGCGAAAGGTACGAGCGTTGTGGCCAGTATCGGTTGAAGCCATGCAGTGTCGAAAAACGTTCGGGTGAGGGTGACCCTGATGAAGTCCTGCCCTTTAGGGGCGAAGAAGGCCGGGATTTCCTCTTGAAGACCGAAGAGTCTAGCTATCTCCGAGTTCGCGAAGTACATGTTGCGGAGCAAGTACGTGAAGTAGTAGCCCGTGTACATCAAGCCGGCGCTGTCTATCATTCGCAGAGCGAATATCTCCCCTTTAGTTAGGGGGTTTCCCGTCCTCGCTGTGATCCAAGCTAGAACCAGTATGAAAGCCCAGGAGTTTAACCCGGCTAGACCCCACAACCCGTTCACAAGCCAGTTGTAGATAAGGACGGGGTGCATGACGGCTATCACGAACAAGTACATGAGCAAGACCCTCCACGTCAGCGCCCTCTCTGCTTCGGGTGCTCGCACACCCATAGTAACACCCCTAGATCGCTGAGATTTTACCTTTTACCTTTTCAACGTACCTTGCTTTCTCGTTAGAAGACAGCGCTCTCCACGCTAGAAACTGCTTGCGCAGCTCGCCTATAAAGGCCCTTGTGGAGGTGAGCCATATGGATTCAGGACCTTGCAACCTCCTGAAAACTACGTCGAACGCGTAGCTACCTCCGGGAAGCTGACGCGCCGCTATAGCCGCGTCCTGTATTATCCCCGTGTCGAAAGGTGCCATGTGCAACCTGGCGGAAAGCCTGAAACCCCCCTCCTCTGACGCTAGCTGCGGCGGTGAAACGAGCATGAAAACTCTCGACCTCTCACGCTCTGAGCTAACAGCCTCCATGTACTCGCTTATGAAGGCGAGGAGCCCCAGAGCCTCATCTCGGGTGGCGACGAACGGCATCCGCACCTCCCAGCTGTCACCCCTCGGCCTGCTCTCAACAGTCCATCTCCTAAGCAGCGAGGGCGTAGCCATCCTTGAGGCTCGGACAGCCGGGTACAGTGTTGAAAGGATTACAGTGGATATTATTACGGCGAGAACGATGAGAACCACACCTGAAGATACGTTGGGGATTAAGCCCGGCGGCACGACCCCGAGGTTCCACATGATGTAAAGGGTCACTGCACCTACCACGTAGCCCAGGTATGCTCCGATGAAAGCTAACGTCGCGCCCTCCATGAGGAAAATCATTTCGACGTGGCTCGGTGCCGCGCCTACGGTGGTCAGCGTATATATTTCTCGGCGCCGCTCGTATATTGTGCCCAACATCATCGTGAGTATCGACAATGCGGAGAGGGCTAGCGGTAGCATCGTGCTCTCGACCCCGCCGAAAGCGTAAATGTCCCTCTTAGTAACCACACTAGCTACCCCTCCCCTCACGCCGTACGCTATGTCGAACGGAACGAGCAGCGACACGTCGTTGGCCTTCTCCCTCACGTAGTCTTCGCTGGCAGCGTCAGCGCTAACTCTGATTACGTTGGGCAGGGAGTTAAAGTACCTTAACGCGAAGCCGTACGGTACTATCACGATAGCGTCAGGATCGAGCGGCGAGTACACACCAGCCGTGCCCGTGCTTATCGGATCGGGCGGCAGCACCGGTACTCCGTCCAAGTCCCTGTAGAGCAACGCGATCGCGGATTGCCTGTCAACGAGTCCCACAACAGTCATGTTAACGCCATAAATGTTCACGGTGCTGCCCAGGTCCACGGGGCGCCCAAGTACATCGCTCAGCCGCTTAGCCATTGCTGGCGTCATTATGATAGCGGGTACGTTTGGCGAAATGAAGTAGGTGCCGTTCAGCGCGGGTTCCAGCATCTTCGATTCCTCCGGTGTGATAGCTAGTATGCACCGTATGCCTGATGCGTTGGGCCCCCACGCGAGGAAAAGGCTCTGCCCCGCTGGGTAGATCCACGCTCTGGGCAAGGCTCTAAACTTCGCAGCGCTCCCGCTGATCAGAGCGGGGAAGATGTCGATGTACGTTTCGTAGAACGGCATGTAGAGCTGAACGAACGGGCGCCTGATCAGGACACCGGTATAAGGCGCCTCTCCCACGCTCCTCGCATGGAGGACGAGCATCATACCCACGGTCGTGAAGAGCACTAGCGCGGTGACCGTAGCAACAATGCTCACTAGGGCAAGGGCTGTCCGGAGGGCGCGTTTCCTGAGGTTTTCCAAGCCCATCGATACTGCGGCTGAAAGGACGGTGCTTCTCCTCACGTCAGCTGTGTGGAAACCTAGGATCGAAACGCTTAGCTCAGAGACGGCTATGTTGAACTCATCGATCACGGAGTACACCATAGCGAGTACCAGGAGCGCGACCGAAATCCCGCTTACGAGCATCCACACGTTGTTGGAGATGACGTAACCCGGGTGTATCGCTGCCACTACCGCGTTTGCCGCGGCCAGAGTTGCTACGGCGACGAGAACTTGCTTCTTGCCTGAAGCTGTCCTGCTCAGGAGCCTGGTAGCTAGCAGAGCGAAGGCCACTGAAAGGAAGAAGAAGAAAACGGCTGTTTGAGAAACGTCAAACAGCAGCGAGATCGTGGAATCGTAAGCTCCGATCACGTAATGCCAAGCCACCATGCAGAATTTCGCGAAATCGCCCCACGCCCCCTTAGACCTGGCCTCCAGCGCCCGAGACATGTACTCCTCCATCTTGTCTAGGTATGCGAGCATCCTAGGGTTAGCGGTCATCCTGCTTCTCAAGAACTCGCCCCTACCCTTAGCCAGATAGTAGGTGTTCATGATCGCGTCCAAGACGCTGAGGCTCAGCGTCTCGCCCCACCGCAAGATGTAGCCTCGCCCGCTGGGGTAAGCCTCGCTGGCGTTGTTCAAAACCGCTACCGCTCTCCCACCCAACCCCCAGCTCCTGACCACAACCTCGACCGGTGTACCGGGCTCTACGAAAACCATCGCCTCGGGCCCTGCTATCAACACGTCCCTCCAGACGAGGTAGCTGTGGGAGATGAAGTTTAGGGGTTCCACCCCCAAGCTTTGCGGTCCAGAGAGGAGTAACGGATCGAAGAAGCCTGTGAGAGCTATCGAGGAGCAGTTGAAAACGGGGATATACCTGTGGCCTCGCGCCACCTGTACTGTAAATGCCCTTCCCGTTCCGAAAACGCCTGTCCCGAAGGGTCCTGTATCTGTTGCGCTAAGGATTCTCCCCGTTTCGGGATCTAGAACGTAGGCTTGAGCATCGATGAACGTCGGCGGCATAGCACCGATTCCTTTCAGCTCAGCAGCTCCTGTCGAGTTTGGCTTCATCACAAGCGTGAAAACCGGGTAGTACCCTATCGCTACGAAAATCACCGCGTCCTTGTGCGCGTAGTCGTTGAACATGTGAGTCGTCACGTTGTACTTGCCGAGCTGCAAAACGGCCGAAACTATCCCGTGGTCTATCGCGCCAAAGAATCTCCTTGGGTAGAGGGAGTACGGTATGCGCTCCATGTTGATGGAGTTGTAAATTAATGGTGTTAAAACGCGTATTTGCCTTGCGATGTTGCCTACGTTGAGCCTGTCAGCAGTGTCCATGAACGTCCACTGGTACTTGCGTATGGCATTGGTGGTTACGAAGCCTAAGCCGCCACCGTAGCAGGCTTTTGTAAACACCTCCGCTTCGAAGTACCGGGGGAAAGGCTCGAAGGGAGGCGAGTTCATAACCCATGGAGGCCAACTCCACCTGACGCCATCTATCAATCGGGCTGGTTCACCAGTCACGTTCTCGATCTCACTAGCCCATTTCACGAAAGCTGTTAACCACTGGTCGTACTGCGGCAGGATGTCCCTAGGCCTGTTGTAAGTGTACATGGACCCAGTAGCGTACGCCGCGAGAACATCGCTACTACTGGCCAAATCCAGCGTTATCATCATCTTCAGCTTTGTACCGAGTTCGCTAAAGTGAAAGTCTACAAACTCTCTCCCCCCAGCTAAAGCCTGATAGTGACCGGCAAAAGCTACCAGCCAAACAGTCCTTAGCGGCGGGTGGTTCTTCAAGACTCTCGAGAACTCGAGTAGGTAGCTGATACCGATAGCGTCTGTAGCGCCGGGGGCGAGTTGAGGAGTGATGGACCAAGAATCGTAGTGAGCCCCCACGATAGCTACCTCGTTGCTAAGTTTCTCGTCGATTCCTTTAACCTCAGCGATAATGTTATATACTAATATGTTTTCCCATTCAACACGTATATCAACCCATATCCTTACCTTCCCATATTTTTTCAAAACTTCCTTAAGCCGCTCACCTTCGTCCCTAGGGATTAACGCTCTCGGGAAGTTCAAAGGGATGTTGAAGACTTTCTGGATAGCCTCTGTCACCACTGTGTCATCAGGTTCCACGAAAAAGACGCCCTTCGCTCCAAGCATCGCAGAGTACTTCCAGTACCATCGGCTGTTAAACTCCATGAGTACGAAAGATCCGTTCACGTCGATATAGTTGAACTCTTCGAGGTCGCCGCTTCCAGCGTACACGAGCGTGTCACCGCTGGCTGGGCTCGTGTAGGGGCACGGGTTAACGTGGTTAGGCCAGAAGGGGTATGCGGGTACTTCCACGATTCCAGAACCCGGAACCTCCGCCTTTATGGAGACGCGCTTCACTATAGGTGCTGCAACCTCGAATTTTTCCTCCCTGACATCGAAGCCTAGCCCTTTCCAGAAAGTCTTTATGTAGCCAGCCGCGCGGTAAAAGCCCTCGTAGCCCGGCACACGGGAGCCTAAGCTTGAAAAATACTCGACGTGTCTGAGCACCCTATTAACATCGACAGCGCTCACGAGCTCGGCTACTGTGAGTTGCCGATCAAGCGGTTGAGCCGCAGGGAGAGAACGTGGTAGCGCTAAAAGAACAGCTAACAACAACAAGCTAAGCGCTTTAGCTCTCATCGAGCAGCTTACTGGAAGCTCTCCAAATAAAGTTTGCGGTAACCACTGTACAAAGGAGATTTGCATAAAAATTGATAACGAATACTACTATTATAGTTCAAATTTTAAAAAAATATATTGATTAATATTTTATTTCGGTAGGAAGAACTGTATCAATGAGCCTAGCGCACCTAGGAAGATCATTGTCCAATAGCCTACTAGGAAGCCTATTACGATAGGCGTTACCACGTTTTCATCTAGCTTTGCTCCCCCTATTCTGTACACGAGGGTCTTAAGGATCCACGCGATTAGAGCGGGTAGTATCCATCCTGTGCCTGCAGCGCCGAAAGCAAGAGCAACGCCTGTGGGGTCGAGAGGCCACCAGACGAACCTGAAGTTGAGGAAGCTTATCAGGATTATGAGGATGAAGCCCGCGGCGATATAGGGTAGCAGCGGCTCAGGTATGAACTGCTCCTCGACTCTCGACCAGGGGGCTCCGAAGACCCAGTGCCACCACGCGTCGAACATGCCCATCCTCGTGTTGTTAGTCCCCGCGAAGTAGCTGAACCACGTTCCCACCAGGTAGCCCACAACTGCCGATATTGTGCCAGAGGTGAGGATGATCTTCGTAATATCTCTCGGGTGAGTTTTCGTGTCAAAACCAACCTTGTAGCACAATGGAATTGCGAACGCCATACCGAAGTTCGTGTTGTTCTCGGCCATGATCTCTCCGGTCCATCTGTTCGCCAGCCAGAGAGTAGCCACCATCTCTGGAGGCCTTATCTGGGCGCCGTCAGGCGCGGTAATGTAGCCAGGGTCGGGTATGTAGAGATACTTGACCAGGGTAGGCAGGTGGGTCCAATCTATCGGGAATACCCAAGCCGTGCCCACTAAGCCCGTGTTGCCCAGCACCCTAATGCTCGACATAAAGAGCAGCCACATTGTCAAAACGATTAGCGGCGCACCGAGCGGGTTAACTCCCGCCACGAGAAGCAACGCGATCAGCAAGACAGTAGAACCCGCGATCATTATCGTGCCCAGCTTGCCGGGGAGCGCGCGCTCAGGCGCATCCTTCAGAAAGATATCTTTGAAGTACCTGCGGTTAAGTACCATCCACATTAGGAATAGCCCCAAGTAGACACCGATCCACCACCCGTTCCACCTGAAGGGCGCTCCGTTCATGAAAGCGTGGAACCTGTTCGCCATCGTCGGCAAATCGCTGTAGTAACCCATGTAGAACGCGATCTGGCTAGGGATCATAATGAAGAATAGGGAGAACACCCACACTGTGAATAAAACTTTAGCAGGCATCAGGAAGAACAGCACGTAGATCATCGGGTTTACCGGTAAGAAAGCGATCACAGGGATTGTAGCTCCTAGAGGTGTTCGGGAGAAGTCTAGAGTACCTAGGAACCATGGGAGGAAAGGTTCTCTAGTCCAACCGTAGATGTCGGGTATAGCCGGGTTTAGGTACGTAGCAACGATAGGAAGTATGGCTAGCGCTCCCAGCAGGATCCCAAGCAGGAAGAACCTAAGCCTAGGTGTCGGCTCTCGTGCAGTAATTAACTCGATCTGCAGCGTGCCGGTGAGTGTCGCAGGGTAGGGTAACCTTTCCACTTCCATGAACCTCTCGTAGAGTAAACCAATCCACCCCGTGAAGAAGAGGAGCCACAGCACCGTGTAGGTGATCCACCAAGCGAGGAATGGCGCCCACTTGTCCCACGGAACCGGACCTCCCGTCTGTATCGGCGTCATCTCAGCTGGATCAGAGACGATCGGCCCGAAAATCCAGTAGCTCCTTACAGCCCAGTTCGTCGGATGCCAGTTGTACTGCCAAAGTCTAAGCGACGCGGCGTTATGGATAATGCCGTAAGGGATCATGCTGTAACAGAATGCTACGGACATAGCAGCGGCAGTGTAAACGAGAGCTAGCTGCTGTGGGGCTAGCGGGAGCTTAGCGACTCTAGATAACAGAAATAATACAAAGAGGACTACGATGGGAGCAGTGAAGGTCCCTAAAACCATCGAGAACATCCAGCTGGGGCCGAAGGGTGCTGTTAGCGCGCCGACAAGGCTCATGAGCAAGGAAAAGGCGGCGAGCATCGCCCAGAGCTTAGGAGTTAAAATGCTTCGCCTTTCAATGGTTTTCGTTTCGATGCTCATCGAACTCTGATACACGATTGATGTATTTAAATTTTTCTCTTCATTAGGTAGATGGAAAAAACTTAAAAGTATGTAGAACCTTATGAATCATATGGGCGTCCAAGAGAAGATCGTAGCATTTTCGATCGCAATCGCAGCAGTATGCGCGATCCTCATTGCTGGTCTGTCCAGCGCTTCCAGCGAGTTCACGTACTACGGCAAAGTACCTGACAACATTTGGTTGCTGCGGCCGGCTGACTGGCAGGCTCAGCCGGCTTGCCAGGATCCATACCGCTGGGTTGTTTATAATTCGCCTAGCCTTTACGCGCTTTTGGCGGTGGTATCGGCCTGGGATAACGTTGATGTGAAAGTGTTTAACCTAACAGCGAAGCAGCTGATAGCTCAGACGACTCTGAAGAGCATGCAACCCCTATACCTCCTGCTGCGGAATGGCACATTCTTTAAAGTTGTAGCGAGTAAGCCCGTCACCGTTCAACTTGTAAATTACAATCAAACTCCTAAGTTCCCCCTCGCTCTGCTACCGCCTACCATCCACACATTTTACTACTCGATTGACGGAACGTACGTCGGAAAGGAGTTCGTTTTTGTCGCAGCGCAAGGCAGCTTAACAGCCACAGATTACACGATCCTAGCAGTTGAACCGGCGGAGGTGACCGTGGAGCGGGATGACGGGCAGACGTTCACGCTTAAGCTCGATGCTAACGGCTACAAGTACGTAACCCTTACACCGTTTAGAGTTTACCGTATACGGTCTTCAGGAAACATAGTGGTGATGTCAGGGGCAATACCGGGCATAGGGGCTTACGAGACGACGTGCTTCGCGGTGCCCTCTGTTCATGGCGGTTTCACGGGTACGTACTTCCTAACAAGAGCGTTCAAGGCTATCGAGTGGGGCTGGGACAAGGTCAGAGATTATGGGTTTAGAGTGCTTGCTGTCAGTGAAACCAAAATTACATTGTATGACCTAGAAAACCAGAACAAAATAGGGGAGTACGTTGTTCCAGCTGAAAGTGGTATTACATTGAGACCTAACGCGTACGCGATAGCTCTCGTCAGCGAGTATCCCGTAACGTTCAGTTTTATGCATAACGGTAGCATCGAAATAGAAAACGCTGGCATGCATGGTGGCTTCTACTGCGGTTACCCGCGTTCAACCATGTTCTTCTTGTTGAAGCCCGGTGAGGATACGATGATTCAAATACCATCGAATGCTAGCGTTGAGGTGTACTTTTTCGCGAAGGAGGACACGGAGGTCATGATCGACGATACACTTATAATAAGAGTAGAGGCCGATGCACCTTACCTTTTCGCGATACCGGGGGTTCACAAAGTTAGGTCGGATAAAGAAGTGCTCGTGCAAATTAACATGTGGCCCAGATACCCTCCTGAGCAGGGGTTATGGTTTTCAGGATACGTCATACCACCACTGGAGTCGGCAAGTCTCAAGCCAAACGTATCGGTAACATTACCGGGAACGAAAGCGCCAACCGCGTACTACTACGCTGCAGGGGCTGGAGCAGTAATTATAGTAGCTATCGCACTAATGATGATGCGGAGGAGGAAGAAAGATAAAATCTCCTAAAAGTTGCTTAATACTTTATTTGAGTTATTTTTTTCCTCCTTTTTATCAGTAGTAGTGCAGCTACAATAGCAACAGCGGCAACGCCTCCGGCAACGTAGAACAACGTGTAGTTAGCGCTTGCGCCCACGGGTGGTACTGTTATCTCGTGCTTAACTCCAGCTGTCTCTAAGGCGGGTATTACTGTCCCGGAAACCCATAAACCTTGGAACTCTGGTTGCTTCGGCCAATGGTTTAACTGCACTAGAACGTCCTTGTCGGAAACTATCGTGTGAAGACCCGGTTGGGTAAGAACGTAGTACTCGTCGGCGTCCAGCTTTACTGTAACGAGGTCGTCGATGGTGATAGTTGCAGGTTCCGATGCGAATAGTATAGCTTCGTTGGTCGCGTTGATCGGAAGATAGAGCAACGCTTTCAACGATCCGGGTATCGTGAAAAATACAATTCCAGCACCGTAAGCGTTCTCTCTCGTAACCTGTAGGCCTGCCATTTTTGTTGTGTCGCCCTCATGCAGCAGCAGGAGCTGCACTGGCTTCTCGCTGCTAACCCTTATAGCTTCTGTTTGCGCTTGAAACCTCACGCTATCCTGTGCCAAAATTTTGAACTCGTGCATAACAGCACCTCCTCTTTCCAAATCGTAGACCTTGACATTCGTCTCTTCCAGTGCGAGCACTCTGAAGCTTAGATCCTCCTTGGGGTCCCACTGGGTGTTGGAGTACGAGAAGAAGTCGGTCCCTATAAAAACTCCGCTCGCTGAAGGTATAGCGTAGCTCTCGTGGGTGTCCCAGTAGCTGTGAGGGTTACCGCACTGCACCATTATGTAGCCGCTTGCCTCGATTGTGTACATGTACCATGCGCGTAGAAGCAGCCGGCGGTACTCATTAGGCTTAAGCTTAAACGTTCGCTCCTCGGCGCCATCCTCTCTAACAACTTTCACCTCAGCATCCTCTAGAGCGAAAATAGTATACCACGGGTTTAAATCTGACGAAGCCAGTATGACAAAGCGTTTTCCTACGTAGGAGCCGTCAACAGCCGGGTAGAACGCGTGGGGTACAGGTCCCACCGTAGCATTGGGCGGGGATTGCTGATTGAGCAAAAGCACGTTAACTGGCTTGTTAGAGACAACTTTGAAAACCGTGCCGTTGGGGAGCAGCATGTAGCGTTTCTCAAACCTGTTGAGCGTGCCCTTGAAGAGCAAGGACTTATCAGTAAGAGAATGCACTTCAATCTGTGTAGCGTCCTCCATCGCTCCTAACGCTAGCAGGAAGGCGGAAACGGGACCAGCACCGTAGTACACGTTCCCAATGTAACCCAGCCTCCAGCCTACGGAAGCCGTGTAGTCATACCTCCACAGTTTTTCAGGGATCTTACCGTAATACGTGTACTTGTCCTCGGGAGCTGCATACAAAGCTTGTGCCAGCAAGAAAGAAAGTAGTAACGTCACGCTCAGCATGGAAGAAATCGTACACGCCATTCGACTCATGACCGTAGCCCCCGTTGGAGTTCATAGTTGAACCATTAATAAGTTTTGTTGCTATTTATAAAAAATAAAAAAAGAAGATATTGGTTTGTTGAACCTACTTCGGTAGGAAGTACTGGACCGTAACGATAATGCCTCCAACAATTTGGCACATTAGGTAGCCGACTACGAAGCCTATGGCGAAGGGCATACCGACGTTTTCATCGAGCTTAGTGCCACCGACTCGGTACACCAGCCTTTTAACCAACCAACCGATGAAGGCCGGTAAGATGTACCCAGTAGCGAACCCTCCTCCCAAAGCTATTACCGTTCCAACGGGGTCGAGCGGCCACCAGACAAACCTGAAGTTGAGGAAGCTTACCAATGCTATCAACGCGAATCCCGCCAAGAGGTACTGTGCCAGGGGCTCTGTAATGAACTGCTCCTCGACCTTGCTCCACGGGCAGCCGAACACCCAATGCCACCACGCGTCAAACATACCCATCCTCGTATTATTCGTCCCGACCGCGTAGCTGAACCAGAGAGCAACGGGATAGCCGATAATGGCCGATACTATGCCGATAGCTAAGATGAGCTTTGTTACATCTCTCAAGTTTATACCGTAGTCGAAAGCCGCTTTATAGTATACAGGTATCGTACCGATGATACCACCATAACCGAAGAGGACGGCTGTGGGCCTGTTTGCGAACCACAATGTCACAACCATCTCTGGAGGTCGCGCGTTTGCTCCATCGATTGCTATGTACCCCGGGTCCGGAATGTAAAGGTACTTGACCAGGGTAGGCAGGTGAGTCCAGTCGCCAGGGACGGCCGTTACGTAAGAAAGCCCCATCTGCCTGACAGCTCCAATGTATATCAACCACATGCTCAGCAATATCAGCGGTGCAGCCATCGGGTTAACGCCCGCGGCTATCAGCAGGCCTATCAGCCCTAGCGTCGAGCCGATTATCATGATGTTCCTCAGCTTTGCCGGCATGCTTTGCTCAGTTTTCATGAAAACTTCCTTCATGTACTTCCAGTTGAGAGCGAGCCAGATAGCTATCAGACCGAAAGCCGCACCCACATACCACCCGTTCCACCTGAAGGGCGCTCCGTTCATGAAAGCGTGGAACCTGTTCGCCATCGTCGGCAAATCGCTGTAGTAACCCATGTAGAACGCGATCTGGCTCGGTATGGTTATGAGGAACAACTGAAGGAACCACACGGTGAACGAGATCTTCGAGGGGACGATGTACCACACTACATAGTTTTCCGGGTTTAAAGGTAGCACCGATATCGGTATTATCACGGGGCCTAGCGGCGTGCGCGAGAAATCTATGCATCCTAGCCACCATGGGATGAAGGGCTCTCTGCTCCAGCCGTAAATATCGGGAATCGCCGGATTGACGTAAGTGGCGATAACGGGCAGTATTACGAGAGCACCCACCAGCGCTCCCAGTAGGAAAAACCTAATCCGCGGGTCCCCACCTTTTGGGGCCGAAGCCAGTGCTACCTGCATCGTGACTGGTATCGCTACGGGGTAAGGCAATCTCTCCACGATCATCCAGCGCTCCTGTAGCATGCTTATCCACCCCGTGAAGAAGAGGAGCCACAGCACCGTGTAGGTGATCCACCAAGCGAGGAATGGCGCCCACTTGTCCCACGGAACCGGACCTCCCGTCTGTATCGGCGTCATCTCAGCTGGATCAGAGACGATCGGCCCGAAAATCCAGTAGCTCCTTACAGCCCAGTTCGTCGGATGCCAGTTGTACTGCCAAAGTCTGATCGCCGCCGTATTGTGGATAATGCCGTAGGGCACCCAGCTGTAGCAGAAGCTCACCCCCATAGCAGCCGCCGTGGCTAGTAGGACCAGTTTCTCGCGTTTCACCGAGATACCGGCGAACTGGGATAGCAGTAGTAGGATGAAAAGAGTGACCAGCGGTGCCGAGGATGGCGATAGAAGGGTCGACCAACCCAACCAGCTCGGCACGAAAGGCGTGGTGAGTACTCCCGCGAGACCCATGAATGCTCCAAAAAGCACCAATAGAGCGAAGAGCCTTGGAGTGAGGACGCTCCTCACCTCTACTTTCTCTTGAGCGCCCATCGATATGATTTTTTTCCTCGATTAATTTAAGCTTTTCGCGAATACTAAAATATTTAAATGACCAAGATCTTATCAAAACATCGATGGCGCGGAGAACTTCGCAGGGGAGCTTCCCCGCCCTAGCACTCCTCCTAGCAATCGCAATGGTTCATGGGGCTGCGTGCTTACCCCAGCGGCAGTATGGTGAGTTCAAGATATCGGTGAGCAATCAAGGTGTCCTGTACCTGGCGCACCTAGCACTCAACATCAGCGGGCACCTCGTGATTTGGGGTCCCGGTTGGTCGTGGGATGTCGTGTGCAGCTGGCAGCCTAACTGGCCTCCGGCGGCTTTGGAAGACAACACCCTCCACGGGGAGTTGACTTGCAAATTCGGCAACTTGACGTGGGAGGAAAATTTCTGGCTCCTCGAGGATGCCGTGGTCCTAGAGTATGAGCTTGCTGCTGCCTCGAACGTGACCATCGAGGACGTAGCGTGGCAGTGGGGGCTTCCTATCGAGAGCTTCATGGGGTCCTACGTGACAGCCATTACCTCCGAAGGAATCCTAAGGAACGTGACGCTGAGACCTGAGTACATCCCGGGCCAAGCTGGCCTAGCCTCGTATACAGGTGTCGGTTGGATCGTACCCCTTGGTCCATCGACAGGAATAATGATCGTCGGTCTCAGCGACTCCCGCTCGTTCGTAGGGTTGACATCCACCGACGAGCGGGAGTGGGGTGGAACGACGTACACGACGAGGCTTTACTTCAACCAAGGTAGGCTAGTGTGGAAACCTGGCAACAGCATCAGAGGAGCAGTTTACATCTTCCCGTACAGTAGCCGGGAAGAGCTCGAGGTTGCTTTGAAGAGGGCGAATAGCGTCATGTACCTGATAAGAGCCAACATCGCGTACGACGATATACTCAAACTCCTAGTTGAAGGTAGAGCAGTGGAGGAAGCCGAGCGAATGGAAACCCAAAGGAAAACCGTGCTGATACTCTATGCCGCGGTTGTTGCGGCGATAATAGTTGCCTTAATAGTAATTTCAGTTATCAGACTCAGACAAAGAAGAAGATAAAATATTTATTTCTTTTATCGCTCACCTCATATTTCTTTCTTTAATTTTTCTCTTTCAGAAGTAGATGTAATAGTTTGTATAATTTTTACAAAAGCATATATTATAACTACAAAAATTATCAAAAAATAAACAATTACTACGATCTGAGGTACTAGAAAGCACAAGAGAACCGCAACAATCATGGTGCTTGTTAAGGCAACCAACCTTTTCCTCTCGCCTTTAAGCACAACGTCTTACGATTAAGTTCCCTTTAAAAATGTTCCCTTCGGAAAGCAGCGTATCAGTTGGAGAGCGGAAATGCTCGCTGTTGGCCGCAAACTCTCGATAGCGCAGCAATAATGTTTGCTCTCCGTGCGAGGTAGAGAAACCTTTAATCTAACGCCAAGCAGGACCACGTCGTGGCACTAAGGATTAAGACCAGAGGAGACCTAGTACGTTGCCCGAACTGCGGGTACAGGTTCAGCGTGTCCTACTCCCGAGCTTTCGCCTGCAGCGGGTGCTACATGGCCAGCTTCAAGTGCGAGTACGTGAAGTGTCCAAGCTGCGGTTATGAGTTCGTGGTGAAGGGTTAAGGGTTGCGGCCGCTGCTCCACAGCTCTTCAAAGTACTCTTCAACCTTAGCGGCTAGCTCGCTCGAGCGGATGAGGATGCTGTACTCTCTGTTGCGGCTCAACGCTGACTGGGTCCAGTTGTGAGACCCTATCACCACCCACTCGCCGTCTACGATCACTACCTTCGCGTGTGTGGTCACGCCAGCTTTTGGATCGAGCCGCACAGGCACTCCCCTGGATTTCAGGAATTCGATCGTCTCCGGGTAGCTCTGCTTTGTTACATCATCTACGACGACCCTGACGTCCAGCCCCCTCCTCTTCGCGCTCGCCAGCAGTTCGAGCAGCATGTTTGCGGGGTCCTCTTCGGCGCTTTGCTTCGGGTCGTACTTCGCCACGTACATGATAACGTGAACGCTCTTGTTGGCCGAAGCGATGAGCCTCGAGACCGCAACGATGTACTTTTCGTCGGGAAGGAGCTCCAGCCGCCCTAGCGCTGGGGCTTGAGCTGGCTTCAGGATGCTGAGCGCGAGGTACACAGCCGACGCTCCAATAACGAAGCCGATCACGAGCCCGATCACGAGGAAGCCGGTGGCGCTGCCAGCCAGAGTACTGGGTCGCCGGGAGCGGTTCCGGTCACCGCTCTCCACGCTGGCGTACACGCTTCATCCCCACTAAGGTGCGGGGAGGGATCGAAAAAAGTCTTACGCGTTGCGAGTTACTCGCCGGATCGAGCCTCAAACGCGTACGTACCCGAGCCCACTCGGAAGACGATGTAACCGTCCTCGGCAAACGCCCTCTCAATACCTTCAACCCGCTCGGCTAAGGCGCTGGCTTTCCACACGAGCTTCCCGCTCTCCGTGACTACCGGATCTTTGAGACCGTGAACCGGCACGTACACTAGCGCGGTGGAGCCGACCGGGACGGAAACTTTCAAGGCGACCCTTCCGCAGCTCCTAGAGACCTCGACGGATATAGCGCCGGAAAGCGTCCTGATGGAAGCCGAAACGTTGAGCTGCACAGGATCCGGCTTGACCGCGAACTCCCTGAACCCGGGCTTTAGCGGCCTGATTCCGGCCAGGTAGCGGTAGAAGTAGATGTCCACGCTACCGAGCATGTGGTGGTTGTGCGAGTTCATCGCACCGCCCGTGAGCAGCTCCCAACGCTCCCATAGGGTCGTTGCCCCCTCCTTGATCATGTAGCCCCAGCTCGGGTAGCTGGTCTGCGTAACCACGGCGAACGCGAGGTCCGGCCTGCCGTAGTCCGAGAGCACGGGCAGCAGGTACTTGGTGCCAACGATCCCCGTGTCGAGGTGCTTGTCCTTCTCAACCTTCACGTCTCTAGCCAGGGTTTCGAAGACCGCGCGCTCCACCTCTTTAGGCACCATGCGCGAAGCGAGGGGTAGGGCGTTGCACGTCTGGCAGCCCGGCGACACGTAGTACCTGTTCTCCCGCAGGAACTCCCTGTTGAAAGCCTCTTTCACCCTCTCAGCTAGCTCCGCGTACTTCCTCGCCTCGTCCGGTTTTCCGAGGAGCTCCGCCATCCTGCTGAGCGCGAGCAGGTCGTTGTAGAGGATCCAGGTGGAGACGAGCTCTCCCGGGATCTCCGGCGCCTTGATGTGGCGCGGGGGGCACCAGTCCCCGTACTTGCTGAACCTCAGCACGTAGCCCTCAGCCTTGGATAGCAAAAATTCCACCCACTTCTTGATCCTCTCGTAGTGCCTTTCGATCGCCCACCTGTCCCCGTAGTGCTCGTAGAGGAGCAGGGGTATGAGCACGTACGCTTCGCCCCACGCCGGGTCCGCCGGGTAGAGCTTCCAGTAGGGCGGTACGACGTCGGGGACGCTGCCGTCGTCGAGCTGCGCGTCCGCCCAGTCTTCCAGCCACTTCTCGTAGAAGCCGGGCATCCAGAAGTTGAGCATCGCCGCCTCCGCCGTCAGCTGCGCGTCACCGCCCCACCCCATCCGCTCGTCGCGCTGCGGGCAGTCGGTTGGAACCCCCATCAGGTTCGACTTGAGCGACCAGAGGACGATCCTGTGGATGTCGTTCAGCAGCTCGCACGAGCTGGCGAAGCCGCCAGCCGGCTCCACGTCGCTGTGCACGACCACCACCTCGACGTCGTCGAGCGAGGGCACGCCCGGGTATCCGGTGACCTCCACGTACCGGAAGCCGTGGTAGGTGAACCGCGGCTCGTACACCTCGATGCCGCTCCCTTTCAGGATGTACACGTCCGTGGCTCTAGACCCGCGCAGGTTGTTCGTGTTTAGGAACCCTTTTTCGTCGATCAGCTCCGCGTACCTGAGCTGAACCCGCGTCCCCCGCGGCCCTGAGACGCGGATCCTCGCCCAACCAGCCATGTTCTGGCCGAAGTCGAAGACGTAGACGCCGGGCGCCGGGTTTAAGAGCTTTCGCGGCTTCAGGTAACCGACTTTCCTAATGGGCGGGATCGCGCCGCTGGGTACGAGCCTGCCGGGGTGGCTAACGACAGCTACGGGTCTCCAACCGGTGTCGTCGAAGCCCGGCTGGTCCCAGCCTTCGGGCTCTCTCGTCGCGTCGTACACCTCGCCGTTGTAGATGTCGTCTTCGAGAATTGGCCCGTCCGCTGCCTTCCACGACTCGTCGGTGACGACCTCGACCACGCGCCCGTCGATGAGCTCGACGCGCAGCTGCAGGATCGCTTTCAGCACCTCATCGTACCCGTACTCCTTGATGTACCTGCCCCTTCCCAGCATGATACCGATCGCGTTGCGCCCCTGCCTCAAGTAGTCGGTGACGTCGTAAGTCGCGTACAGCACGCGCTTGGTGTAATCGGTCCAGAGCGGGTCGAGGACTCTGTCGCCCACCTTCCTCCCGTTGATCCTCAGCTCGTAGTAGCCCAAACCTGTCACGTGAGCGAAAGCCCGCTTGACGGGCGCCGGCAGCTCGATCTCTTTCCTCAACAGCTTGCCGCCCGTTATCCACTTCGCCTTCCAATCGCTCGGTCTTAAAGCGGTGACGAAGCGCGCGACAGAGCTCCAGGGGCTGTCGCGGCCTTTGTCGTCCCACCAGCGGACCCTCCAGTAGTACTCCCTGCCGCTCTCTAGAGACGGGCCCCCGTACAGGGCCAAGTTATCGCTCGACTCGACCTTCCCGCTGTCCCAAACATCCCCAACCCCCTTATCGGCTAGGTCGCGGCTGCTCGAGACGATTACCTGGTACGCTCGTTGCTTAGCTCCGCGCTCTGGATGGTAGACGATCCAAGTGAAGCGAAGCCTAAGGTCCGGGTCCACCCCGATGGGGTCGCGGGTGTATTCGCAAAGGAGGTTTGAAGGCGGAGGTATAGGTTGCATCGAAGTTGAAGACCGCACGAGGTAAAAAAGGATGGCGCGCTAGCCCAGCTCGCCTGTCAACTTGCGGAGGAAGGCGAGACCCCTCCTCAATGACTCGACGACATCGCGGCCGGTTTCGTCCTCGAGCGCCAGCCAACCTCTAAAGCCCGCAGCTTTGAGCTCGGAGAGGTACTCTCGCCATGGCACAAGCCCCTCCCCCACGGTGGCCCGCCCCGTCTGCGGGTTGTAATCTTTAGCATGCGTGTGCGCGATCCACGGGCCGAGCAGCTTCACGCCCCTAATCACCTCTTCAGCCCCGTAGGCCATCAGTAGGTTCGCTGGGTCGAAGTTCACCTTTACGGCAGGGCTGCCCAGCTCACCTAGGAAGCCGCGCAGCGCGCTAGCTGGCTCCATCCCCGTCTCGATGCAGAAGTAGGCGCCCACATCCTCGGCGCACCTGGCCACCCTCCCCACCGACTCGAGCATGAGCCTGTAAACCGGATCCCCTCTGTCCCCGGGGATCCTGCCGGGGTGGGTCGTCACGATCGGAGCTCCCAGCTCCGCCGCCATTCCCAGCACCTTGCACGTCTTCGCGACGCGCTCCTCCAGCCCTTCAGGGTCATCGAAGCCGCCGAACCTGCTCGGGCTGCTCAGCTGGGCGCAGAAGCCCGAGATCTCGAGACCGTAGGATTCGACGAGCTCGGCGATACGCTGCCTACACTCGCTGCCGCACCTATCGGGGTCCAGGAGGCAGGGGTGCTGGGAGCTGTAGTCCACCGCCCAAAGCTGCACCCCCTCTGCGCCCAGATCCCTCACGGTGGCGAGCTGCCTCTCGAGGCTCTTCCAGTCGAAGGTGGGGCCGAGCGACCAGATCGCCACCCCCAACCTGAAGCTGGCCACGCGCCTATTTGGACAGCTCGCTAAAAAACGTTGTTCGCAACCTTGGGAAGCGTTCAACCAACCTCCGCGCGCGAGGAAAGGGCTGTGCTGACAGCTGCCATGCCGGCCCTCGACCCGCAACCTGCTCCCGCCGGCGCCGGTAGAGGCCTTCCGTTAGCAAAGCATTTTTACGAGCTGCTACAAACCTCCGTGTGACGGGGTGCAAGGAGGAACTCGTTAAGGTACCGAGCGTCGGCTTCGAGCTCGCGGGCGTTCTCCACCTGCCGGTTGGGGTGGCCAAACCGAAGCCCGTCCTCTTCCTTCACGGTTTCACCGGAAACAAGGCAGAGGCGGGGAGGCTGTACACGGACATGGCGAGGGTTCTGTGCGCAGCAGGCTACGCGGCTTTGCGCTTCGACTTCCGCTGCCACGGCGACTCGCCTCTACCGTTCGAAGAGTACCGCATATCCTACGCGGTCGAGGACTCGCGCAACGCGGCGAGCTTCCTGAAGAGCCTGCCGAGCGTCGACGGCTCCCGCTTCGCAGTCATCGGGTTGAGCATGGGGGGCGGCGTGGCTGTGAGCTTAGCCGCGGGCCGCGACGACGTAGCAGCGCTCGTGCTGCTGTCCCCTGCCTTAGACTGGCCCGAGCTCGCTGCGAGGGTACCTCAACCGAAGATCGAGGGCGGTTACGTGTACATGGGCCCGAACAGGCTGAGAGTCGACTGCATAACGGAAACGATGAAGTTCACCGTGATGGACCTGGCCGAGCAGGTGAAAGCCCCCACACTCATCATCCACGCGGTCGACGATGTGGTCGTGCCAATCAGCCAGTCGAGGAGGTTTTACGAGAAGCTGAAGGTGGAGAAGAAGCTCGTGGAGATCGAGCGGAGCGGCCACGTCTTCGACGACTACAACGTTAGGAGGAGGATCGAAGCGGAGGTGCTAGACTGGATTAAGCGGCATCTCTAGACCTGGGTCGCCGAGCTTTCCATCACGATAAGCCTCCAGCAGCTTTAGAGGGAGCGTTCTCTCGTGAAGCGTTCAAGGTTAATTGAAGAGCTTTAACCTTCACCCTTGCATGCGCTCCACGCCGACTATCCTCCCGTTCTGGAACCTTACGATGCTGCTCGTTACCTCCTCGATGCCTTTCGGCACGAAGTGAGTCGCTATCAGAATGGTCGCTCTCGAAGATAGTTTGCGGATAAAACCGGTGAGAATGTCGAGCGAGTGCTCGTCGAGCAGGGTGAAGGGCTCGTCCAAGACGTAGAGTTCGGCTTCGAGCCCTAGAGCGATGGCCAGCTGCAACCTCTTCTTCATCCCGCTGGAGTACGTGAACGTGTATCTCCCCCAATACTCCTCGATAGCTAGGGAGGAGAACAGCTCCTCGGCGATCGCGGAGCGCTCCCTCGCGTTGAGAACCTGCTCGACGAACTCCGCCCCCGTTAACCACCACGGTAAGGGGGTCCCCTCGAACATCACGGAGATCCTGCGCGCCAACTTCCCGTAATCCTTCCAGGGGTTTAGACCGAGGACGCGGATGCTACCCGAGGTCGGCCTCAGCATCCCGACGGCGAGCTTAAGGAACGTGGTCTTCCCTGAACCGTTCGGCCCCATCAACAGGTGGAGGCCTCTTCCGAGGCGCAAGCTCACATCCCTCAAGGCCCAATCGAACCCGAACCTCTTGCTGAGGGAGTCGGCCTCCACCACTACCTCCACTTGACCTCACCCCTCCACACGTGCAGGTAGAAGGACGCGAGACCCATGGCGAGCGCGGCGGCGAAGTGCAGGGGAAGGGCGGCGACGACGCGGGCAGCATCGAAGGCGGCGACGACCAGCTGGTGGTGCACCGGGTAAAGCATTAGGGGTCCGCCGAAGGCCGTCTCGTAGACGTAGAGCTCGACGGACGCGGCGAAGAGCAGGTAGAGGGTGCGAGGCAGCAAGTAGGATAGGAGCGAGTAGATCGCAAAGAGGTATAAAAATAGCAGGATCGCGTTCGCCCACACCTTCCCCACAACCGACAGGAAGCTGATCGGGTTACCGAAAACCAGCCTGGCGTCCCACGAGAGGGCCAGGTAAACCTTCGCGGAGATGAGCGGGAGAGAGGTTAGGATAAGGTACATCAAGAGCTTGGCCAGGTAACCGATCGCGGACGGCACCCCCAGCAGGAACCTCACGTACTCGTACCCTTCCTCGCGAGAGTAGCAGTATAGCGCGGAGACGAGGAGCAGCGCGTGGAGGGCGGCGATAACCGGCTCGACCCTGCTCGAAGCTGACGAGATGAGCAGGAGGAAGGCTTTATCGACGTGGTGCGGCGCCTCGACCTTCGGTATGCTCATCTTGAACCTATCGAAAACCGACAGGTAGACGAGGAAAACGATGAAGGAAGCAATCCACAAGCTTGAGAACCCGAAGTGCCATCCCATCAAAGCGGCCAACCTCTCCAACCTCCCCGGAGGGCTCAGCCCGAGGGGGGCGAGCCCCCTCCGCCCCCTGCCGGTCGCGTAGAGCGCGACGGCGGCGCACGCGGTTAAAGCGGCGCCGACACCGGCTTGGAGGGTGAAGAGCCTGGCGTAACCCCCTCTACCCCCCGCCGCGGCGCTCAACTCGGCTACCACCGTGCAGCTCTTACCCCCGCCCGTGGCAGCGACGGAGACTTCAACCAAGTAAACGCCCTCCCTCGGCGCCATAAACGTTGGGAAGCGCCCAGCCTGCACTCCCTTCGCCTCAAAGCTGAACTTCTCGCCAGTGGACAGGTGCGCGATCGTGAGGTTGTAGCCCTCTAGCCTGCAGCCCTCGCCGCGCGCCCTGAGCGTTAAGGTGTCGTTAACGTGCAGCATCAGCAGCTGGTTGAACGAGCCAGCTACCCGGCCTTCCGGCGCGCTCGCTGAAAGGATCAACATTTGACCGAAGAACAAACCCCTCTCCTCCGGCGAGGGGTTGTGGAACTTGGCGAGGAGGATAAGCGGCACAAGCAGCGTGAGGTCTGCGAGCGCCGCGACGACGCGCCCCTTCATGCTACCTCCACCGCTTGGCGATTGAAGCAAGGAGCGCCAGCGCGGCTATCGCGGCCAGCAGCGCGTAGGCGAAGTCCGCCTCAACCCTCCCCGCAGAGCCGAGAGAGGGGGTTTGGAGGGGTATGTTCGTTTCAACGAGCTTGGCCTTGACCAATCCATTCAAAATTGTGAAGGCCAACGTGGAGTTCCCGAAGGACAAGTACGCTGATGGAAGGGGAGCGTAACCCCACGACTTGAATGAGGGGTCGTGAGAAGCCTCCAGGAGCAAACCGGTCTGCCTATCGTACACGAACACGTAGGAATCCAAGGGGAAAGTCGCAAGGTAAAGGTCGCCGTACCTTATGGCCGCGAACGTCCGGTAATGGTTGGGGTCTATCCACATCGGGATGGGAACCACCTTCCACGCCTTCCGTTGCTCGACCCGAGCCGCCGCTTTCAAGAAAGTCTCGCAGAGAACCTCGATCGTGGAGTTGGGGTGCTGCACGACTGAGCACCCGTACCTTCTCAACCAGCTTACGAACTCCTCGCTGACCCTACCTCCCTTCAAAACCTTTTCATACGAGTATAGAAGAGGGTAGGAGTAGGCTGCGAGCGTCCTAGCCCTCTCTATCTTGGCTCCGCCGACAACGTAATCCTCGGGGGCCATGTTCGAAGCGTTTAGGTAGAGGAGGTAGCCTACGAAGCCGGACAGATTCAGGGTTAGGCCCGCTGGCACAGCCCAGTTGATGCCAGCTAGGATCAGGGTGTAATTCGCCGACAGGTCGAAGGGGGATAGCCAAAAGAGCCACTCGCCCACGGGCCTCCCGCTATCGGCGTCTACGGCGTTCCAGCTCGAAGCATCCACGATGATCCTCTTCGATAAAGCTAGAGAATCCATCAGCCATACCAGGTAGCCATCCTTGATCTTAGTGGGGGGGCCGAGCAACTCGGCGAACGCTTCGCAAAACTTTCCGATACCTATAGCAGTGAAGTTTGAAAAAATTACAGTGTAATTAACAACGTACGCGCTACTGTCCGCGCTCTCGACGATGATTTGGATGTACGCGCGGTCCGAGCTGCAGAGAACGCCGCAAGGGCTCGAGCTGACCTCCCACATATCGGACGTGACTGGTTGGACCCCTCCGGTTGCGTTTTGCAGCAGGAAAAGCATCTTGCCCACGGGCACTTCCAAAGATTCGTACAATTCCTTATATCGCTTAAGGGAAAGTGAATGCGTTATTGGTTGACCGAAAAGAGATATCTCATACTTGAGGAACGCACCCTCAAACACCGAACTTTGATAGCTAGAAGCCACCGCCGCGCTAAAAATCAGAAGAGAGAGGAAAAGGGAAAAATTAACCAGTTTCCAACTAACCATTTCCCAGCACCCCCCGCCCTACCGCGCAGAAGCCTCTCAAGCGGGCGACTATGCTAGTTTCCACTCTCTCAGGGAATTGATACGCCGTGTCATGTGCAATGCTACCAGCTTCGCCGAGCGGATACACTATGTGGGCACCGCCAGGATGCGGTAAGCAGGCCCCAACGATCCCCCCCTTCACAATCCCTTCATCACGTTGAAGCTGCGCGTGCATATGTATTTTGCGGCAGAGTGAATGGTTCGAGAGAGTTTTCACTTTGACAACCCTATTGCAAGCAACGCCACCGCCACGAAGAGCATGAGCAGCCAGAGCGCCGGTCTCCACTCAGCGACCTTCCTGCCGTCGAG
>Ga0185307_1000499_pt1 | contig 24440 bp, 24 predicted proteins | sample LHCtaG_FD_128010 | JGI IMG/M metagenome (GOLD analysis project Ga0185307, IMG submission 128010) | Hot spring microbial communities from Little Hot Creek, USA to study Microbial Dark Matter (Phase II) - LHC4sed_matched (SPADES... | ecosystem: Environmental > Aquatic > Thermal springs > Hot... | reverse complement strand
AAATCCATAGCACATTCCTGATATCTTCTCTAAGCTTAACTTCATCTTCATAAAGTTCTTTAGCAAGCATAAATTCTTCAATATAAGGATTTAAGCTTATAGCAGCTTTACCTATAGGCTCAAGAAAATCATTCCATAAAATATGAGTTGCTTCATTAGCTTTCGCTATACTAAGCTTTTCTCCACCTTTAAATTCAGATTCTAGATAATCTAATTTTTCAAGTAAAGATAAAATTATAGAAGCATAATCACACTTAATGTTTAGCTTTGAAGCTAGCCCATTACATTCAAATTCTTTAGTTGGATTTGAATTTATATAAGCAACAATTTTTTTCAACGCTATAGGTAAATCAAATTTTGGATTTAACTTTTTTATTCCATCTAAAGCTTCTTCATAATCTATTTTTTTCTTTAATCTATACTTAGCCCATCCTTTAGCTCTTTTTCCTTTGATATCTCTATATGGAGATTTATAATCTATTACTCCAGCTTCACCAAGTGAGTTTAAACAATTACTAATAACCTTTGGATTTAGTTCAGGAAGTTCTTGAATTATATCAGCCTGCCTTAACTCTTCGTTTTTATTTTCTACAAGTAGTTTAACTATTTCATAAATTGTATAGCCTCTCCTATACCTAGCTTCTTCCCTTTTGTTAGTTCCACCTAGTATTTTTAATAATGAACAATATTTTGGTTTTTGCTTAAGCTTAATGAGTTTATTGACAAGTCTAATTCCTAAGCAAGCTGCAGGATCTCCAAAATCTTCTCCAGCATCAGTTTTCTGATAGGCTCTAGCATAAACTTCTTTGTATGGTGTAACTTTTCTCTTAACTTTAAGTTCGACTACAGCTCCTATTTCTTCTAAAGAACCTTTATATCCTGTAGATCCACGACAATATGACCAAACGCTATGACGATTTAAAGGAAAATTATTTTTATCCATACTACAAAAATCTAAGACTCTTTCATAAAGCTCACTGCATGTATAAGGCTTATAAAGTTCCATACTTAACAAAGTAATAGCTTTAGGATCTGGAGTATTAACTCCTGAAGTAAGAGCTTCTATTCTACTTTTGGCATCTGGATTTGCTTTAATAAATTCAGCATATTTTTGAGTCATTTTATCACTTAAAGTAACTTTTTTAAAATTTTAAAAAGCTTAAACTAAAGGAAAAAATTAAGAGCTATAAACTAATTAACTTTCAGAAAAATATTTAAAATTTTTTTCTATAGAATTTTTATGATAATCAAGGTTGATTTAAACGAATTTACCCCAGAGAAAGGAAGTTACGTATTTTCTGCAAGTAGCCTTGATGTAGTGAATCGTAAAAATCAATATTTTAATTACCATAAGAGAATCCTTGAAATAATAGAAAAAGGTAAAGTCAAAGCTGTTCTTACTCCGCTAGAATTGGGGAAACTGAAAAATTATGTTAGCGAAGGAAAATATCATAAAATTTATTCCCCAATATGGTGCTCAAAGAGCTCTATAGTTTTTTACTTGGGTGGTAATTTTTCAAATCTTAAGGCATATAGCGAACTGTATAAACTCCACTTAAATCATAACATTCATCTAGGAGATTTAAGCTCAGTCCTCGTAGCCATTGAATACAAACTGCCTCTAATTACAGATGATTATCATCATTGGAGCCTTCAGCAAAACTTCCACAAGATTTATAATAAAAGACATGAAGAAGAAATTGCAAATGCTTTAATTGAAAAAAGAAAACATAAAATTTTTGAGATGTATACCTCACAAGATTTTTGTAAAATGCTTAAATGTTAAAAAGGAATTATTTTTCAGGCAAGGGTCCCATAGTCTGGTCAATTTGGCTGGCCTGAGGATAAATTACCGGAACGCTAGTGCGTTAGTGGCTTCGTGGTTCAAATCCCACCCGCATACGCTTCGAAAAATTTCTACACTAATCTTGAAAAGAGTAAAAATAAAAGAAAAAGCTAAAAAATTCGGTCTATTTCTCCACGAGAATCTGGTAGGCAACAAAAAGCGTTCCTATTAGCGCGAAGATCCATGCTATTACTTCAAATATTCCTGCTAGACTCATCTGTCCTGCTGCAGAATACCACCCACTTCCTACATAGCCAGCTAAAGTTGGTGTCAGTGCAAAAGAGCCTGCAAAGATGAACCAAACTCCTGCTAAACCCAGCCACATGAAGCCCTTATCTGCCTTGTTTCTGAACTTAAAGTATTCTGCTAGTACGCATGCCACTAAGAAAGCTATTCCTAAGTCGATTAAAGAGTGTGCGAATATCATCCTTTCACCTAATTAAAACATTAAAAAATAGCTTATTTAAATCTTCACTAAACCTGAAAATTTTGTTACTATTTTTAAGTAGTTTAGACAAAAGAAAAACAGAAAAAGAAAGAAAAAGGTTGCAAACTAGATCTCTTCTTCCTCTTCCCACTCTTCTTCCTCTTCTTCCCCTTCTTCCTCATCGGAGAACTCTGTCCACTCTTCTTCCATTAGAGTTCACCTAATGGTATTTAAAGCACATTATAAGTATTTAAAGCTATGCTTTTTTTCCTTTTTAGCTAAAAATCTACAAAAAGTTTAAAAAGTTGGAGAAACAATTCTTTTTTGCAGGAGGTCAACGGTCGGGGCGGCTAAACCTCGCCTACATCGGGAAATGGTTTTTTGCCCGAGCCGAAAGCCTCTGGAAGGGGTGAGTCTTGGAAGATAGCCTGTTTCCTCGACTGAGAAGCCCTGTCCTTACGGACTTTTCCAGCTGCGAACCCTCCAGGTCCGGAAGGAAGCAAAGGTAAGTAGTTGGAAAGGTGCTGTAAGTAAACAGGGTGGAGAAGAGGAAACAGACAAACTATCTTCCAAGCTTGCTTCGACCTGAGGCCCACCTCCTGCATTTTTATACTTGAACCAAACAAAATTTTCATATGCAAGACCTCAAGCTCTTCATAGCAGCAATTGTAGTAATAGCAATAGTTTTCCTGTTTACTCAAGCTCAAACTCCAAGAGTCCAAACTATTTACCAGCCCTTAGTGCTTACTCCTGAAAACGTTTCTATGGTTTTTCTAAAAATTCCTGCAGTAGACAATCGAGGAAGAGGTGTATCGACCACACTGTTTGTCGAAGCTAAAGCAGGCTCTGGCAAGCTACTTGTTGACGTTAATCAACTACTTTTCTGGATAGATACCCAATACTCTATCCAATTAGCAAAAAAGGTAGCTGAGCAGTATACAAAAGCTGATCTGAGCAAGATAGACTTAGCTTACAGGATAGAAACGAACGCATCACTAATAGAAGGTCCTTCTGCAGGCGCAGCACTTTCTATAGCTACTATAGCTCTTGTATTGCACAAACAACTAAACACCAGTGTGATGATTACAGGAACCATAAACCCAGACGGCTCAATAGGCCCTGTTGGTGGAATAGTAGAAAAGGCGAAAGCAGCAAAAGAAGCTGGTGCTGTTCTTTTCCTAGTTCCAGAAGGTCAAAGTATACAAACTACCTATAAGCCTGTACAGAAATGCCAAAAAGTGGGTAGTTGGACTGTCTGCACTACTGAATACAAAAAGGAAACTACAACAGTATCAGATATAGGCATAGAAGTGAAAGAAGTAAGAAACGTGGAGGAGGCATTAAAATACTTTTTGGTATGATTATGCAAACCTTTACAAAAGAAGAAATAAGAGATATAGCCATAGCTGTTCTAGTGTTAACTTTCATGTTTGCTTTCAGACCTTTTAGACTAGACTTTATCAACTTGCCAACCTACTTTCTAATAGTTCTAACAGCTTTCGTTTGTCATGAGTTAGCACATAAGTTTGTTGCGATGAAGTTCCACTGTGTTGCTTTCTTCAAGCTCTGGCCTGCAGGAGTTCTCTTTGCACTGCTCTTTATGCTAGCTGGAATAAAGTTTGCTGCTTTAGGTGCAGTTGTAATCTATCCTTTTAGGTTTGGAAGATGGGGTTTTAGAAGGATTCACCTTACAGAAACAGAATCTGGCTTAATTTCTGTTGTCGGTCCGTTAGTAAACTTGTGTTTTGCTCTTGTTTTCCTTTTAGCAGGACCTTCTTTCGTGCTTGTATCATTCGTGAACAGCTGGCTCTTTTTGTTCAACATGTTTCCAGTACCTCCTTTGGACGGTAGTAAGGTTTTAAGATGGAATACTGCTCTTTGGACAATCTTGTTCATCATAGGCTTAGTTTTGGTTGTTCCTTATTTCTTGTAGTTTTTTAAAGAGATGAGAAGATGCAAATAGTAGCTGACTTTCACCTACATTCCCCCTATTCTCGTGCAACAAGCAAACAGATGAACTTAGAAGGTTTGAGTAAGGGTGCAAAAATTAAAGGTTTGAGCTTGCTCGGAACTGGAGATTTTACCCACCCGAAATGGTTAGCACAACTAAAGCAAAAGCTTCAACCTATAGAAGGGTCTGGTCTTTTTAATTATAATGATGTTTGTTTTACTCTCACAACAGAAGTTGCAACTTACTTTAAACATCAGAACGAAATTAAAAGGGTTCACCATGTGATTCACGCACCTTCTTTCGAGATAGTTGACCAGATAAATGAAGCCTTAACTAAACATGGAAACTTGAGCGCAGACGGAAGACCAATCCTAACAATGAGTGCAGCTGAACTTGTTGAAACTCTTATGGAAATAAGCAAAGATGTTTTAATTTATCCTGCGCATGCGTGGACTCCTTGGATGTCATGTCTTGGAAGTAGATCAGGATTCGATTCTGTAGAAGAATGTTATCAAGATCAAGTTAAGCATGTTTATGCCTTGGAAACAGGACTGAGTAGTGATCCACCAATGAACTGGAGGTTGAGCAAGCTTGATAGGTTTACTCTTTTATCCAACAGCGATAGTCATTCGCCCTGGCCGTGGCGATTAGGTAGAGAGGCAAATGTGTTTGAACTAGAAAAGTTAACCTACTGGGAAATAATTGAGTCAATTAAGAAAAGGGATAAGGAAAAGTTTTTGTATACAATAGAAGTTGATCCAAACTACGGAAAGTACCACTTGGACGGCCACCGCGCTTGCAACATAAGCTTGCATCCTAAGGATGCAATTAAATTGAGAAACATTTGTCCAAAATGTGGAAAAAAACTAACCATAGGAGTTTTGCATAGAGTAGAAGAACTGGCAGATAGACCAGAAGGATTTGTTCCCAAAGATGCGATTCCTTTCAAGACTTTGTTACCTTTGTATGAAATAATTTCTTTTGCTTGGGGCTCTGGTGAGCTTTATTCCAAAAAAGTTTTGGAGGAGCATGATAAGCTTATAGAAAAATTTGGTAACGAGCTAAATGTTTTGCTTAACGTTCCAAAAGAAGATTTGCTGAAAGTTACTAACGAAAAGATTGCTGACGCAATAATAAAAGTAAGAGAAGGAAAAGTTAAATACAAAGCAGGCTATGACGGAACATATGGCGTTGCTATATTCGACGAAAATTTTGTTCCAGAGAAAATGGAAATATCGAGTCAAAAATCGCTTAAAGACTTCTGAGTTTTTATTTAATTCTGCTAATTTAATTTTAAAGGGCCTGTAGTCTAACGGTAGGACTGGAACTAAAACCACTCTCACACAGTGGAAATCGCGGTTCAATTCCGCGCAGGCCCACTTAAGAACAATCTGAACTTATCTATAGAAACTATAATGCTATTTGGAGCTGTTAAGAAAATTAGAGTAACGAACTGCTTCCAGGACCTTTTCCAAATCTTTACTCAACATTTCTGCCATTAGCCTGCTCTGGGTCGTAAACAGACCGAAAAAGATTTATATTCCAAGAGATAATAAAGAATACACTTCTAGGAGAAGCAACGTATGTTACACTTAGCTATCCAAAAGAGTGGTTGGAATGAAGAGAGAATTGGTAGCCCTAATTATAGCGAACATGCTAGCCTCCTTAGGCTCAGGGTTAGTCGGACCTATATACTACCAATACTCTCAGAACCTTTCTCTAGATTACCTAAGCCTGACAAACATCTTTGGAACTTTTTGGATTGTCGTAGCTCTTTCTGAAATAGCTTTTGGGTATATCTCTGACCTTATCGACAAAAAGATTTTAATTTGTCTTGGTAGTGGGTTAGCCTCCTTAGCTACCTTGTCCTACATGTTAGTAAAGTCTTTACCCCAGCTCTTTGCTGTCGAGATAATACTTGCGGTAGCATCTGCCATGCAGTTCCCAGCACTCAGCTCCTACTTGTCAAAAATCTCAGAAGAGAACAAGAGAGGAAGATCCTTTGCACTTATAGACTCTACAAGCACTTTATTCTATGGATTAGCAACAATACTTTCTGGGATTATACTGACTTTCTTCAGCTTAGAGGTCTTGCTCACCATTTCTTCTGCTCTGCAAGCATCCTGGGCTTTTATCCTGCACAGAAGAATAGAGAGTAAGTCACTTTAACTTTACCTTCATAAAATCGTAAGCAACCTTGGTGTTTGGGAATACTTTCTTTGCTGCTTTCTCCAGTACAGAAGCATCAGTATACCTTCTGCTTATGTGTGTAAGTATGAGCTGCTTTACTTCTGCTGCTTGAGCTACTTGAGCTGCTTGCTCAACGTCTGCATGTGCCTTTCCTTCCTCTTCTTCAAGAAAGGTGCTGTCATGAATCAGTAAGTCGCTATCTCTAGCAATTTTTATCACATTGTCACAAGGCTTTGTATCACCTGTATAAACTACCTTAAGACCTTTCTTCACTTTTGCTACTTCTTCCAAATTTACATCCTTACCCTTAATAGAAACTTTACCATATTTTTTAAGTTTCTTCAACCAACTTCCTCTTCTTAAACCAAGCTGCTTAAGCTTCTCCACGTCTATACTCCACTTGTCCTTTTCTTTAAAGCAATAAGCTACAGAAGGAACTGTATGCAACACAGGAATCGAATAGATTTCGTACTCTTCAGCCTCTTCAATTTTAACTATTTCCTCACCTTCAAATGGCACGTTTATAGGAGTCACAGGAAACCTTAGGCCAAAGTAGCCTAAGTCTACTATGTCTGAAACAAACTTTTCAGCTTCTGGACCAAAGATTTTAAGCTCATCCTTTCTTTTCTCCAGGTTCATCGTTTGTATCAAACCTATCAGACCAGCAAAATGATCAGCGTGCCAATGTGTTATGAAAATTTTGTCTATGTCCATGAAGCTTATTCCGGAGAGCATGAGCTGTTTTTGTGTACCTTCTCCGCAATCAAAAAGGAGTGTATCTTTCTTTTCACCAAAATACTCTAGCACAATGGCAGGATGGGATCTTTCCTTACTTGGAATACCAGAAACTGTGCCTAAAAATGTGATTACAATCATAAATAGAATTAGTGAGTATAAGATTAATTTCTTAAGTTGTTAGCTTTTCCTTCTGGAAAAACTTTCTCAAAAATGCTCCAAACTCTGGATTTCTTTCTACTATCTTAACTATTCCTTCTATGTCGTCTATTACATCAAACCCATGCACCAAACGCTCAGCTATATGATTTGGTATCCCTTTCGCTAACAGTACCTCTAAAGGTTTTTTAAGACTGTCTTCTATCTTGCTCTTTGCCGTTAGAAACTGTCTTTTTGTTTCTGCTACCCACCTATTCTCTTCCACATAAGTTAAATCCTGTGCATGTTTTTCCAAGAACCTTTTAGAATCGTCCTGGTCAAAGATAGGCGGTCCTACGCTCTTCTGAATGAAAGGTAGTCTATAGACTTCCATCTCAAGAACTACACAAGCAATGAACCTTTCGTCCGTGAAAGCATCTTTGGAAAGTACCTTAAACTCGTACTTAGTTTCTTCTAGAATGTTCTCCAATCTTTCAGCAAACCTTCTAAGCTGCGGCCAAAGTATGTCTGGAATTATTTTTGGCGGAATAAACTTTACTATGAGTAGTTGAGTTCCTCTCTCGTTCAAAAACTTTCTCAATTCTTCTTCAGTAATAGGCTGTACTTTCTTGGGAAAGAAGTCCTCCTCTTTAGGATCTTTTAGAAACTCTCTTGCAAATTTTTTAAACAGGAAAAAATTCCTAGCAGAAAGAGCAGCTGTCGCATTTCTGTTCTTATCAACAGGATCGATTAATATCAAAGCACTTCCTCTAAACTCCTTCCTCAATTTTTGATACTCGGTTTTCCTGTAAAAGCCTGCTATATCTATGATTTCTCCTGGTAGCCATTTCTCTACAGCCTTTAAGCATTCTACAAAATTCTTGTATTTTATTATCAAAAGCTCACTCACATAACCGGATATACCCTCTGTCTTTGCATCAGCTCCGTAAAGATCGTGTGCTTTCAAAAATTGTTTCAAAAGCCTTACTTCATTAGCTTGGGCTTTCTTCAAGTTTTTTTCTATATACCTTACATGAAAAGGTGTTCTATCCACAGCAGATTTTATGTTTTCTGCTGAACTAACTGCAAAACAAGGAACTATATCAATTCTCACCCCTTCTACATTTCCTGAAACATACGGATGCTCAGCATACTCTATAGAGAACGTTCCTTTCAACTTCTTGATTGTTGCCTTTCCTATTTCTAGCCCAACCTTTTCCATTTTTTCCTTTTTCATGGTTTCTGGAAAGAGCATAAAAACATCAAACTCAAGCTTGTCTGGAAGCCATGTATCCCTTGTTATACTACCAGCAAGCATAGCTTTTGCCTTATACTTCCTACAAAGCTTGTTTACTAGAGTTAATGCTTTTTTAGATAGCAATTTTATCTTCTTTTCTTGATCTTTAGTAGGTTTTATCTTTTTTAAAACATTAACAAGAACTTTCTTGTAATTTTTACCCATAATTCAATAATAGTCTTTCGTCGATAAATTGTTGTTTCTTTTTTTCATTAAATTGTTACCACCAAACAGTAATCTTTAAATATTAGTTACTACTATATAGTAAATATGAATATAAGGCAAGAAGTTGATGTACTGGAAGAAGAGCTGTTTCAAGCCAAACAAGCACTTTTTACAGCAAGATCAGTAAAAGAGCTCAAGTTTTTACAGAACAAGATAAACTACTTAACCAAAAGGTTGAAGGAAATCAACTCTTCTCGCATACAGTAACAAAACTTCCATCGTCCTTGTATAATTTTTTAATTTTCAAACCTGCTCTAACAAGCTCTGTCTCCAGCTCTTTCTGACTGTACAAATGATAGAACCTTTTATATACCTTCCCCTTGTAGCGCCATACCTTGTAAGTATCACCAAACTCGAACTTTTTCTCAAAAATGTTCAGGAAATAATCCTGTAAAAACCTTGGATAGTATCGACGCCATACTGTTATAAGGATCTTCCCATCTTTCTTAAGAAGCTCAACAACCTTCTTCAAAGTTTCTACTCTTAAATGAGAAGTTGGAATGTGGTGAAGGGCTCTGGTAAAGATTATAGCATCAAAGCTTTCTTCCTTGAAAGGTAGCTCAAGAACATCAGCAACCAAAAGGTCTGCACTAAAACCTTTTTTCTTCAGGAATTTTTTTGCCTCTCTTATCATGTTATGCGAGAAGTCAAAACCTACACATTTCATACCTTTCTCCAAAAAAGGCAATAGATTTCTTCCGTTGCTACACCCTACGTCTAGCACAAGCCCTTTCACTGAACTGGAAAATTCTTTAGCTTCCGGCCATGGTGTAGCTTTTAGGTGAGACCAACAATCTGCAATAGTGTTGTAAACTTCCCTCAACCTTTTTCTTTCTTCTAAAGCTTTCTTCAAGACTTCTTCCATAATTTTATCTTCTTCTTCAAAAAAGAAATAGCCCCGGCCAGATTCGAACTGGCGTCTTCTGGTCCAGAGCCAGACATCCTTGACCGCTAGACGACGGGGCTATGATATAGATTGTCTTTACTCCTTAAAATTCTTGAATGAAAGAATAACTGAAAGAAATTGTAAATCTTATATATGAAAGCCCAGGTAGCTTTGGAATACTTGATAATAGTCTCTTTTGCTTTGCTTGTACTAGTCCCTTATGTGCTTTACTTGAACGACTTGTCCCAAAGTTATAGCGAAACCAACAAGCTAACAGTTGCAAAAAACTCTGTTGATAAGTTAGGAAGAAATGTTGATTGGATTTATTCCCAAGGTGAAGGTGCAAAGATAGAAACTGAAATTTTAGTGCCTGATGGTGTAGAAAGCATAGAATTCTTAAACAATACAATAGTATGGAAAGTTAGAACTAGTGCAGGTGTTTCTGACATTCACTACACAACTGTCACTAATGTTACTGGAAACATACCAACAACACCTGGCTACAAAATAGTTTTAATCCAAGCTTTTAGAGGTTATGTGAATGTTAGCACAAGCTAGCACTGAATTTCTTGCTTTTGTCTCTTTGCTTTTAGTCTTAGTGTTCCTAGTAGTTTACAAAAACTATCAGTCTGCTACTCAACTAGAAGAATATAAGACCTATCAAGAAGCTCAAAACCTTGTAAATGAGATAGCGTTTGAAATAAACCTTGCTCTAAAAGCTGGTGATGGCTATTCTAGAAAGTTCTACGTGAGCAAGGAACTTTACGGTATATCCAATTTCACAGTAGAAGTGAGAGATTATGAAGTGAAACTAAAGTGGAGTAAAGGTGAAGTTACCGCAAGCATACTCACAAGAAACATTACCGGAGTGATAAAAACTGGAGAGAATATTGTCAAGAACATAAAAGGTGAAATATATGTGGAATAAAGGACAGACCTTCACATACGATTTTTTCATGGCCTCAGTAATATTCTTTCTCCTCTTGATAATTGTTTTCAGTTACTGGACGTATGCGATGAAAGAAAATGAAGAGATAAGAAGAAGAAAGGATGCCTTCAACTACTTGCTCATTGCTTCACAAGTATGGTTTAAGGAGGGTTATCCAAAGTATTGGGATGGTAGCTCTGTAATGGAAATAGGACTTGCTAACGAGAGAAAAATAAACGCTACAAAGCTACAAATTCTAAATTCTTCTATTGGCTACCAAAAGTTTCTTTCACTGCTAAACATAGGACCTTATAATGTTTTTTACAACGTGACTGATGAAAATTCTCAAACAGTATTCTGGTTTGGTGTTCAGCCTTTGGAAGCAAAGAATGTTTACCAGATAGAAAGAGTTGGTGTACTAAACAACAAAGCTGTAAAAATAAAAACGATATTATGGGATTGAAATGAAAGCAATTGTTTTCAGCACAGATGCTATCCTTGCAGTAATTCTTGGCTTGCTACTGCTAAGCTTGATTCCATTAACATTTGAAAGTAGGTATGAAGAAGCTTCTTTTCAATCTTTAAGCTACCAAGCAAACGACTTGCTCTCTGTTCTAGAAACTTTAACAGTTGCTGATGTAAGTCAAAAGCCAACCATTTCAAACTTAATAGCACAAGGAATAATAAAGGATATAGACTTGAACAAGACTGTTCTAGACTTGATAGGAACTTTTTGGTATTCTGGTAATGAAAGTATAGCAAGGAACGTAACAAGAGAAATGTTAGAAAACTTGACTGCTAAATGTTTCAAGCTAGAAGTAGGGGATGAAACTGTTTACAGGTCAAATTGTCCAGAAAGCAACACGGTTGCAGTAGCTTTTAGGACCGCGTCAGGCTATGAAGTTGGCAAGCCTGTAGCTGGCTACATAGCAAGAGCATGGGCTACAAAAGTAGTTAAAAACACTACCCAAATAATTCCGTTTTATCCTGAAGGCGCTGGATGGACTGCAAACCCAGTTGAAATCACTAAAAAGTTTTCTTTGCCTGCTAACATCACTATATACGATGCTATCCTTTATGTATCTGTGCACTTCGGAACTTCTCAAGCTCAAGCTGAATTCCAGCAACTAGTTGTAAACGGAGTTCAAAAGAAGAATGATGTAGTCTGGCTGTATCTGCAAGAAGAAAAGTCTGGTTCAGAAGTTACTACTGCTGCTTATGGTTATGTAAACGTGAAGAACGAGCTTATAGTTGGTAACAATTCGATCTACTTAAAATTCGGTACACCAAACTACAATGCTCACGTTCATCCAGGAATGCGTCTTGTCGTAACTTATAGCCTGACACAAGACATTTTTACAGCAAACACAACCTTCAGAAAAAGATACTACTTTGACGATGTTATCGGAAGGACTGGTGCCTGGTCCATGATTTCTTTCTACATACCAGAGAATGCAAAGAATGTAAGCGCAAGGTTAAAAGTAAACGCTAAAAGAGTTGATGACACACGAGTTTACATTGGTGGGACGTGGAGAAATTCTACTGATGTTAAGGTTTATGTAAACTCTAACACAACTTTCTATGCTGATGGGGACAACGAATACTGTTACTCTTATACTGATAAAGGATACTATTGTGTAAGGGATATAGCAGGTGTGATGAACCCTCAACTTGACTTTGATATAACAAGCAAGCTTGTGAACGGAACGAATATTGTTTCTGTCTATTTAAACAACTATGGGGATATCCACTGGGGATATCAAGACTCAGAAATCTATTCAGACCCTGTGAATGATCCTGAAAACTCAAGCTACGTTGAAGTCTATTACGAGCTCTCTGAACCACCTTTCTACTATGGAGAAATAGACATAACAAAAGACAAGCTCTTCGGCTATTTAGATTGTTGGAAGCCTTTGTGGAATGCTAGCAATCCTAAGAACTGTAGCTTTAACATAAGTGAAAGTGAGAAAAGAATTACAGAAAGTTTTGTGCATATAGCTCAAGGCTTTAGCAGCATGATAAAAGCATATGCTTGGTTTGATGACTTGCCAAAAAACCTCGTTTTCATTTCTCCGGCAATAAGAGCAGTTCCAGAAAGCGTGTATATAAAGCCTTCTATATGGAACGTTGGAAAGAATAATATACAGCTAGTAGACTTCCAGCCAGGTGGTAGCATTTCTTCCACAAACTACATCCTGCCTTGGTCTTCCTTCGAGTACACTTACCTAGCAAAAAGCATGGTAGGATATGGTTCTGTCTTTAACTCGAGTGATGCTGCAGTAGAGGATGCAATAGAAAGATTAAAGCAACAAATAGGAGCTGAAGGAATAAACGCAACCAACATACAAGTTGACAGCAAGTCTGTTTACGGTATAGAGTGGTTGTGGGGGCCAAGCTTGTTCAAGCTTTATGTGTGGTAGTATGAAAGGTATATTCTTCAGCTTAATTTTGGTCTTTCTGCTTTTCACACTAATAGCCATAGTATTCGTGCAAATATCCTTAGTCTCTAGCTACTCAGCAAAAGTAAGCGTGGAAAGTAGAGCAGAAGCAATGATAAACTTTTACAACAGTCTGGTAGAGGATGCAAAAAGGGCTATGAATATTGTTAGTAGAAGGAGTATATCTTCTGCTGTAAGCTATGTAGTATCAAACGGGACTGGTCTTCCACAAGCTAATTCTACTATAGTTGAGTTGATAACAAACGGGACAATAAACGGCGAACCACAACCACTAATGAACTATTCCACCATCACTGACTGGAAGAATAGTTTGGAGAGTCTAAGCCAATTAGAAAATTTTGATGCAAAAATAAGCATAGGTAATATAACTGTAAGCCCTTTTGATTCTTTTAACATTAAAGTAGACTTTGATTTCTCCGTTATTCTAACCGACAAAAACTTTGAGATAAACCTAACCAGAAAAGAAAGGATTAGCACTGTAGTGAGCATAACAAATTTCGAAGACCCTCTTTATCCTTTATACACTTACGGAAGAGCTGTGAACACAATTACTTTAAGCCCTCATTGGCGTAACTATTCTTCTACAGACTTAACGAACTTGCTTGATGACTTGAACTATTCTTACTATCATCCAAGTAAGTATGGAGCTAGCTTCCTGGACAGACTAGAAGGCAAATGCCTGATTCAAGACAAGTACAGAATAGATAAGGATATAGGGTTAGAAAGCTTTGTCGACAAGGATAAAATCTTAACTCTAGGCATACCAGTCTACTGGGAGAGAAGCAGTATAGACTACATATACTTCTGTAACATTTCTGCTGTTGCTTATCAAATCAATGGTATGCCGTCAAGCTTCAGACTTGATAATGAAACAAGTGTGCTTAATTGGGGACATTTACAAATTTATAATGTAAGTGAAAGGGTGGTCGAGTGAACAAGATTTTCTTAATTTTGCTTGCAATTTTAATAATTTTTGTAACTATTCTTCTCGTTTTTAGAAAGGAGGAGGTAATTGAAGTTATAACAAAAGGCATTTTTGGAGGTAATGCTACAGCAAACGAGACTACTACAACCATTTATCCTACAACTACTCTGCCCCAGGCAACTGAAAATCAAACAAACGAAACTTTAGGAAATGTTTCTGGCGCTGGTGGATTGGGAAGTCAGCAAAAGCCAACAACTCAAACAAACGCATCAAAAGTAATCACCCTAGAAATAATAGACTTGTGCGAAGGGAAGATGGGAGAAGTAACTGCTGTAAGCGAAGGTATGAGCCTTTGCCTAAATCAAAAGTATCCTTATTATCTAGTATTTCAGCTGAACGAAAGTAACCTTACTACTTGGGTTTACAATGTTTCTGGGTTTGAAGAGAGCTATAACTTAGAGAACGAAACAATAATCTACTATCTTTTTGTTGAGGATGTTTCAACAGTCACAAGAGAAATAGAACAATTTTACATGATTACGAACGCAAAAGGATTTTACTTAGGAAATTACACGCTTCACACGATTTGGTACTCGGACCTAACAACTGGAGAAATGGTAATAGTAAAAATGATAGCAGCTCTTCCTCTAAACGTTGATAAAAGCTCTATACAAAAGACAGAAGGATGGGAAGAAATTAAATTTTATCTAAAGACAGCTTTAAAAGATTTCTACCTGGGCAACCTTTTTGTTGAAATAAAATAAAAAATTAAAGGCTTACTTGCGTAAGGTTGCAGTATCTGTATGTAACAATCCTGAATCCATGTCCGTGTAGGTAATTGTTATTTGGTTCGCGCCAGCTGGCAGGTCAGAAGTATCAAGATATAATGTTTTACCAGCTATTGTCTCGACATTTAATGCATTATTTTCTCCAGGAGCATAACCTATTTCTATCGTGTCCGGAGAAACTCCAGTGATGTTTATCCTTCTGGCACCATTTCTTATTACTAGAATCTGGTTGGCTGAAGAGTAATCCACAAACGCAAAGTAACTGAAGCAAGGGCTACAAGGTACTGGTGCTCCACCTATCTTAAAAACGCCCATCGCATACAATGCTGCAACTACTGCAATTACTATCAAGATTGCCCATCCATAAGTCATCAGATATTCCATTGCAGCTTGTCCTTTCATATATTCCACTTAATATTATTAGTAAACCTATTTTATAAGCTTTATTTAAGCGTTGTTGGAGGCGTTAGAATAGTTACAAACTGAGAAATTACAAGCTTGCTTACCATGAAAATTGTAACGTTTAGCAAAAGCAAGATTGGGATATACTTTATCCCTGCCTTTTCATTACCTTCCTGTAACAAGCCTATGAGCAAGCTACCGAAGATAGAGTTTATTGCCAGTAAAGAAAAAGAGTAGAGCCTGAGGAAATCTGATGAATAAGATATAAGGCTTATCCTCAAGCTACCTAGAGTAGCATACCTTGTTGCTTCTCCTATTTTCAAGGTTGAGCCTATGTTGCTCATCGTCTCTACCAAGTAAGTGGAAAAGCTGAAGAGTAGAGGCGCGGCAAGTCCAGTAGCTATGAAGATGAATATAGCATACATCCCAACTTGAGTTGCAATTTCTTTCTTGAGTAGCTTTAAGTTACGTATATCCTCTGAAGTCTGTTCTAAAAGGCTTGCCATCTCCCCTCCTTTTCTCATCCCTTCCACAATAAGACCAAAAGTCCTTTCTATAATCTTAGATTTTATTCTTTTACCCATGGATAACAAAGCTTCTTCTAGAGGTTCACCAGCAACTGCTTTGCTAGCAGCAAACCTTAGCTCCTTTTCTAGACTGCCAAACTCTGGTCTTGCTGTAAAGAGTAAGGCCTTGTCAGGAGTTAAACCAGACCTTATGTTAGCAGCCATAAGCTGTAAAGCATCTGGTAAAACTTCCTCAACAAACTTTCCTCTTTTATCACCTATCAAAATTACTAACAAATCTATCAATAATTGAAAAGCAAAAAATACAACAAACAATGCAACCAGAGCAAAAAAAGAATGCCCTAGGATCAAGAGTATTGCATAAGCTATAAAAGCAAAAGCTAAACTGTACAAAAAGGAAAATGATAAGAATTTTTCAACACCCATGCTAACATCTGCATAAATCAGCTGATCGCTTAACCACCGCACATAAGCCTTAGGATAAAACCTTCTTATCTTCTTGTATAAATTTTCTACTTTCATACTTCCACGCTCGGCCTCCTACTTTTTACCATACCTATGAACATGAACTGAAAAATTGCCAGAATAAAAATAAGCATGTAAAAGACTATCTCTGGAACTGCAATTCCAGAAAAAGTGGAAAAGATTATCAAAAAAGTAACTCCCAAAGTAGGAATTATTATTGTCATCATCATGTACATGAGAGCCAACGGACTTAATTGTGCACCATACTTTCTTATCTTTACTTTCTGCTCTTCAGAGAGGTTTAAAGCAAGAAGCTCTAGAGTGCTTCCTAAATCACCACCAGCACGCAAGCTATTTATTATCTGCCACAGAGCTCTTCTAAAATGTAAGTTTGGGTTCTTGAAAGTTAGCTCTTCTAAAGCAACTATCTCGTCCTTACCTGTTGCTATTTCTTTTGTACATTCTTCCAACTCTCTCGATATTATCCCGTAATTTCCCTTAGAAACAGAAACTAAGCCGTCAAAGAGCGAAACACCAGACCTTACTTGGATGAACAAATGTCTTATGGCAAAGAGTAGATTCTTTTCTATTTCTCTGTCGCGTCTTGCTACTAGCAAGTTTGGATAGAAGAGGATGTACATGTAAGAGACTGCTGCAAACATACAAGAAAAAGGTATAGATAAGAGGAAAGGGTTCTGATAGTTTACTGCCTTAGCTAAACTGGTAAAAAGAGAAAAAATGATGAAGAACCAAAAGACTGATGAAAACATTGCTACAGCCAAGTATTCCCTAGCTTTTAGCTTTATTCCTGCCTGAATAAGCTTGACTTCGATAGAAGGCATAGCTTTTGCTGCAGATGATGAAAGAAAGAAAAATGCTCTAGCAGGCTTTAAGGCTTTCTCAAGCGACAAGGGTACAAAAGGGACTCTTTTTATTTCAACCATTCTTCTATCACTTTGTCAGGAGATTCTTTCATTCTCTTGAGCAAGAACTCTGGATCTGAATAGTAAATAGCTACTATTCTTCCTATCTTGTTTATGTCACTAACATGGCTTTTAACTAACCACTTTAGAATGTCTATCTTTTCTTCTAAGCTCTTCTTAACTTCGTTATCGCTCATACCAGTGTGAATCCTTATTTCCTCTAAAACTCTATAGCTATCGTTCACCTTTTCTATTTCATCCTTGGCAGGCCTCCACCTATAAAGGGTGTTTATGGTAACACCACCCTTCTCACCTCTTGGAACTAGCTCACTAAGCTGAAGCATCCTTCTTATACCGCTCCTCCTGTCTCTGAAAGCTACTACAAACATGTGTAAAGCCTCTATTACCGTTTCTGGAACGTTTATAGGTGGGTTGCACAACCTCTTCAAAGCCTGTTCTGCTGTATCTGCATGGAGTGTAGCATATACCGAGTGACCAGTGTGCATTGCTTCAAAAAGAACTTCTGCTTCTCTTGCTCTTCTTATTTCACCGACTATAATTCTATCAGGCCTCATTCTCAAGCTATTAACCAACAAGTCTAGCATACTTACTCCACCCAAGCCTTCTGGGTTTGGCTCTCTTGTCGTTAGTGGGACCCAATGGAGGAATTCTGGAAGCTGGAGTTCTCTAGTGTTGTGAGCAAGAATATTGTTGCAGATAAAGTTTTCATTCTCTTCTACTGAAAGATCATAGACATATCCTTCAAACTCGATCTTTCTTATCTCCTTAATTTTATCCCAAAAGATATCGTTAGTTACTAGCTCGATTAATTTCTTTCCGTCAACAGGATTGTTAAGCTTTACAACATTTCCCATATTCTCGTTCACAAGCCTTAGCAAATGTTCCCTACCTATATTTGATCCTTTCAAATATACCTTATGCCAACTCTTCCAATGGGAATATGAATTAAACCAGCGTCTAAATACATACTTTAACTCTCTGTATACATGCTTAGGCAATGGTATTATATCAGCAACTTCATGCCATTTCCTGCATAAAAGTTCGTTTAATTTTTTCTTCTTGTATTCTTGCTCAAAGTTTATGAATCTCGCAAAATTCTTCAAAAACCTTTTAGAAGATATTCTGCATTCCCAGTATTCCTTGCCTTGTTTATCCTTATAAAAGCTTTTCCTCAGAACTATACCAAAATTGAGCAAAAGTGTCTCTAAATCCTTTGCCAAATTTGCAGAATATGTGGAAAGCTTTACCTCATTCTTACTAACCCAACCTTCTGCTGAAAACAAACCCTTCAAAAATTCAGACTTTAGTTCTTGCCTAAAGGAGAATACAACCTCTGGTATTCTCTTATTAAAGGAATCTCCAGTAAAACCAAGATTAATCATAAGTTGCTTAAGTAAAGAAGAGTTTATCATAACAGAAAATCCATCAGAATGTCTCTTCGGAGAAATACCATACTTTTTACAAAAGTTTTCCAACCTCCTTAAAAATTCTTCATCACTCATAGTTATTATGATGCTATTTTTCTCGTAGCACCCGTCACCAACCCAACAACCTAACAAGAATGCAAAATCCTTATCAATTTTAAACCTGACTGGAAGGCTTAGTCTGCCTTTTAAGACATAAAAGTCTTCCAATTCTGCTTCACTAAAGTTTTTTATTTTTCTAAACAAGCTAATAGGCAGAACTCCTTTAGTTCTGTAGAACCTTCTTTTACTCCTCAACCTAGTAGGTATGTTCTCTATAAGGAACTTCCTACCCTCCTTTCTTTTTAGAAAATCTTTAAGCTTTTCGCTTTTCACGAAAACTTTATGGTCTTTGAGCACTTCTATTAAATCGATTTCATCTATACCATCAGGTAGCACTAAATACCTTGGAGTAGCTATGTAAGAACCTTCTCTTAATTCTTGAACCTTTACAGGCACTATTGATAGATCTTGAGATAGAGAAAAGAGTGAGTGGTCACCAGTTGTCTTTATCATTTTTCCTGAAGCTAACAGAATTTCGTACAGAGGTTTTTTGACTTTATGTCTAAAAATTTTTCTTACTCTTCTAAACTCAACTCTACCCTCTTTATTTACCGATAAAACTTCAAGGTTAGCTGGGAATACTTCATCAGAAGCATCTAACAGTTCCTTTATTTTTCTCCTTTTGATTTTCCCATCTTCCTTCAAAAGAATTTCTTCTTCTCCACTAACACTATCCTCTATTGATAGCACTCTCTGGTTTGGAGGTATGAAATTCATGAAAACGTTCAGCAAAGAAGTTTTACCAGTAGCGGTACCACCAGTTACTATCATGTTTAGCTCGTATTGAACAGCAAGCCAAATCCAAGCAGCAACCTCATAGTTTAAAGTCTTATTCTCTATAAAGTCGACTATTGTCCAAGGTGATCTTCTAAACTTTCTTATTGTTATCGTGTTACCAAAAGTTGAAATTGGAAAAAGTGTTGCATTTACCCTGTCTCCAGTAGGTAAATGAGCATCCATCAAAGGATTCAAAATTGTTATCTGCCTTCCTACTTTTCTACCTATGTTGTTCGCGTAATTTAGAATGTCGTTCTCAGATTTTATCTGCAAAGTTGTCTTAAGCCATCCAAACTTTTTATGATAGACCCAAACAGGCTCTCTTACACCATTAACAACTACTTCTTCTACGTTAGGGTCTGCTAGCAAAAATTCTATCCTGCCAAGACCAAACATCTCCTGAATAAGCAAACCTATTAGTATATCTCTTATTTCCTTTGTTAAAGTTGGTATTTCCTTCTGGAGTAAGGCAGTTCCTTTCTCGTAGAAAGTTTTTTTCATTTTTTCTATAGAAGAGGGGTCCATCAGTTCTGTTGTTTTAACTGGGATTTCTGTCAAAAGAGTAGTTCTTACCTTATCCAGCAAAGCTAAAGTAGCAGGTGCAACTTCTGGAACTTTCAAATCATAAACAGGTACAAAATCTTTTGTCCTCACTATGTTTATAACCGTCTTTATTCTATCAGCTTCCACGCTATAACTTTCCAAAATTTTTTCTGCCACATATATAATTTAGTTTGTAATAAAAAATCGTTTATAACTTAGCTTTCATCTTGACTGAAGGATTTCCTACAACAGGATACTCAACTTCCAACAACCCATGTTCCTCTAAGACTTTGCACCACTCCTCTATCAAACTTTCTGGAACATTTAGCCTCCTAGAAAGCTCTTTAAAAGTTTTTCTACCTTCTCTTTCCAGAATCGCAACCATCTCGTCCACCTTTGTAAACACCTTTTGCTTTATCTCTTCCTTCGACTTACCTCTCAACAGGTCAGTTCTTGTTATTATTCCAACTAAATTTTTCCTCTTGTCAAGAACTAAAAGCCTTTTTATCTTAAACTTGTCCATCTTCTTCTCTGCTTCTTCTATCGTCTCATGCTGATAGATGCAGATAGGCTTTTTCATCACTTCCCTTACCTTTACTTTTGCTAACATAGACCTTTCATCTTCTGTTAGTCCTTCAAGAGTATCCTTTTTTAACAAATTCAAAATGTCTGTCTTGCTTATCTCGCCAATAAAAAATTTCCTATCAAGAACAGGTGCACCAGATATATTTTTGCTCAAGAAGAGGTCTGCAACACTATCTAGAGTAGAAGAAGGGCTGACAGAAATTATCTTTCTCGTCATTAGTTCTGAAACTAAAACTTTTCTCTTTTCAACCTTTCTTACTTTACCAAGCTTTACCAGCCTTCTTACCTTTTTTCTGCGTTTAACAACAGGTTTTACGGGTTCTTTAACCTTTCTTCTAAAAATAGACTTCAACCACTCAAACACCATGATTTTTATTTTTGTTTTTTAAGATATTAAGTAAAAGCTTGAACAGGAAATTGATAAGTATGAGAATATTGCAATTGCACGTAAACTATGTGGAATATGAGCCTATCAAAAAGGAAATTGCAAAGGCTGAAGAGGCTGAAAAGAAGAGATATAAATTTGAAGATATACTGCTTCTACTTACTTGCGTAGAAAAGAAGGATGATGTAGAAATTGGAAAAAAGGCTATAGAAGATGTGAAAGAATTCTTAAGTAAGCTAAAACTTAATAGAATTCTCATCTATCCTTTTGCTCACTTGAGTAGTGATATTGCTGAACCAGAAGAAGCTTTAAAAGTTGTTAGAGAAATGGAAACTTATGCAAAAAGTTTAGGCATAGAAACTTATAGAGCGCCATTCGGGTGGAACAAAGCTTTAACGATTTCTGTAAAAGGTCATCCCTTAGCAGAGCAGTCCAGAACCTATACAAAAGAAAGCATTAAAGAAGAAAAGCGTGGAGAAATGAAAAAAGAGTATCTGATATTAACGGAAGACGGAAAACTTTTCAAACCAGAAGAATACAAATTCAAAAAAGAAGAGGAAGACCTTAAAGTTCTGGTAGAAAAGGAAGCTTTGGGAATAGAGTCTAAAGCTCGTGGAGAACCTAAATATATAAAATTCATGAAAAGGTTTGGGTTTGACTGGGAACCTATGGCTGATGTTGGGCATATGCGATTTGGCCCTGAAGCATCGCTTATATTCGATTTAGTTGCTGACTATTCTCAAAAGCTGGCTCAATCCTTAGGAATTCCAGTCTACCTGATAAAAGGAAGCAATATGTTCAACATGGGTATAGATGCGATAAAAGAGCATGCTGGTCTTTTTGGAAGCAGGATGTATAAAGTAAACGTTGAAAACAAGAGCTTTGTGATGAGGTATGCTGCATGCTTTCAACAATTTGCTCTAATTAGAAACTGGCAAATAAGCTACAAGCATTTGCCTTTTGGTGCTTTTGAAGTTGCTGATAGTTACAGGCTTGAACAATCCGGTGAACTTCTTCTCTCTTTCAGGTCAAGAAAGTTCACCATGCCTGACTTACACGTTTTTTGTAAAGATTTAGAAGAAGCAAAAGAATGGTTCTTCAAAATTCACGAAAAGATATACGAAGAAATAAAAAAGATTGGAAGAGACTATTACTCACTTTACAACTTGACTTCCAAAGAATTTTTCGAAGAAAATAAGGAGTGGATACTAAAACTTGTAAAGCATGAGAGGAAGCCTGTAGTATTGTGCTTCTATCCTCCGGGAGTAAACTATTACTGGATCTTAAACATAGAGTATTGTATCATTGATGAGATGAAAAGGCCAAGAGAAATAGCTACTGTTCAAATAGATGTAGGGAACTCAAAAAGGTTTGGAATAAAGTTTACTGATAAGGGTGGTGAGGAGCGGTACCCCGTTATTCTACATACTGCCCTAATAGGTTCTATAGAAAGATATATCTACACAATCTTTGATACTGCTCTAAGGATGAAAAATCCCTTGTTACCTATGTGGCTTTCACCAACACAAGTTAGAATATGCCCAATGAGCGATGAATTCAAGGAAGAAGCTGTTAGAATTGCAAATAGGTTAAAAAAAGAAGGTATAAGAGTTGATGTAGACGATAGAAGAGAAACAATAAATAGGAAAATAAGAGATGCAGAGATTTGCTGGATTCCTCTTCAAGTTGTCATAGGTAAGGAAGAAGTTAAAAGCGGTAAGCTTTCTGTCAGGATTAGAGAAAGCAGTAAAATTGAAAAAATGAATCTAGAAGAACTGATAAAATATGTAAAAGAAAAAGTAAAAGGCTATCCGTTTAGAGATTCTTCCATGCCAATGCTTTTATCCCAAAGACCAGTCGTATCTTAATGTATAGGTTTAGAGTGTTCCCAAACTAATTGGAAGAGTGGGTCCAAAACATTGCTAGAAGCATACTCGCTCTTGCTCCATATACCTAAATCTTGGGTAGAGTGTATTGCTTTATGGTCGACCAAACCAAAAAACATTTCTTTGCCATCGACTATAGCAAACCTGCCATAGAGAGGTATTTCCCTCTCGTCTACAAGTCTTACTTCTGCTATGCCACTCAACACTTTTAATACATCAGCATACTTTTCATTAAAGTTTGTAGCGATTTTTATTTCAACTCCTTTCTCCTTCGCATTCTTCAAAGCATTGAAATTATTACTCACAACTTCACTCAACCATTCAGGAGTTGCGACTATGTTTATCTTCTTAGACGCATTTCTAAACATAGAATCTAGCTGCTGAGCTACAGAATGTTTGCCCCTTACAGCGCCAGTTATTTCTTCAGGAGAAATCAGCTTCATTCCTTTGTTAAAAATTTCTTTTAACTCACGCATTACTGGAGATGATTTAATATCGTCTATCCTCTGTTGCATTTCTTTTATTTTCTCTTCCATCCTTTTCTTCATCCTTTCTAATGCTTCTTCTGGTGGAATTGCTACATACCTTATTGGCTTGGTAGTTTGAACTAGCACAAAACCCTTCTCAACTAGAGACTCCAGTATATCATAAGCTCTAGAACGTGGCACGTTTGCTATTTCTGAAAGCTCACCTGCAGTAGAATTGCCACGTGCTAACAGAGCAACCCATATCCTTCTTTCATACAAGTTCAATCCTATTCCTTTCAACGCATCCATTACTTTTGTAGATGCTAAAACCATGAACTCACTTATTAGTGATTAACAGTACAAACATTTAAATGTTTTTATCCTGCCTTCCCTTGACTCTCATAAAGCGCCTTTAATCTGTCGATGGTGTCACAATCTTCAGGCGAACGATCTTCTCTTATCCTAATCAGCTTTGGAAAACGCAAGGCCATTCCAGACGTATAGTTTGGGGATTTTTGTATTTCCTGATACCCTACTTCTACAACTATTGATGGTCTTACCTTTACTTCTCTACCCTTCTCCTCAATTATTAAAGGTTTTAGCACGTCTGTCATCAACTGGAACTGTTCTTCTGTAAGGCCAGTTCCCATCATCCCACAAGTCAAAAACTCTCCGGTATCTGGGTCACGACATGCTAAAACATAAGAACTTAACCACTTAGCTCTCGCGCCTTCTCCCCAAGTAGCTCCGACTATCACTAAATCTAAAGTTTCCATGATAGGCTTTATCTTGAACATAGTCCCAACATGCCTGCCAAAAACATAAGGCGAATCTAAAATTTTCAGCATCAAACCTTCCTGCTTCGCCTCTAAAGCCTCTTTATAAAATTTTTCTAACTCTTTAACATCGTCGCTAATAATTTGTTGTGATAGTTGGAATTTCCCAGGAATTGGTTTTACTATTTTTTCTAATATCTTTCTTCTTTCTTTAAAGGATTTTTTAATTAACATTTCCCCATCAACAGATAAAATATCAAAAAGGTTAACTTGAATTGGTATTTCTTTCACCATTTTGTCAACATCATACTTCCTATGTATTCTTTGAGAAAGAAGTTGGAAAGGAAGCGGCTTGCCTGTTT
>Ga0185307_1000498_pt1 | contig 24450 bp, 18 predicted proteins | sample LHCtaG_FD_128010 | JGI IMG/M metagenome (GOLD analysis project Ga0185307, IMG submission 128010) | Hot spring microbial communities from Little Hot Creek, USA to study Microbial Dark Matter (Phase II) - LHC4sed_matched (SPADES... | ecosystem: Environmental > Aquatic > Thermal springs > Hot... | reverse complement strand
CTTTCTGGAACTGGGGCCCATCTAGAAAATTCTACTCCCCAAAATACTCTGCCACTTGTTGCACTACGCATAACTTCACTTAAATCAAATGTTTCAGAGGCAGGTATCTCGCCTATAATAAATGTTAAATATTCCTTTTGTTCAATATTAAGTATTTTTCCTCTCTTTTGTGATATCACTCGTGTGATCGACCCTACCTCATCACTTGGCCCTTTTGCTGTGATTTTCATAATCGGCTCAAGTAAAACAGGTTCGGCTGATAGTATGCTTGCCAAAAGAGTTCTTCTCGTTGCAGGAACTATTTGTGCGTACCCTCTATGTACAGGATCCTCGTGCAATTGCACATCGACAAGAATTGCTTTTACACCTCTCATCCTTTCATTTGCTAAAACCCCTTCTTCCATTACCGATTCGAAACCTGATATTATCATTTCTTTAGATTCTTGCAAATATTGTGCTCCTTTAGTTGCATCTACTAATATATTTCCATGAGAATCTATCCTCCACACATTCCTTGCTTCTTCTGCATCCCATCCATATTTTTCTCTAAGTATTCTAGCTATTTCTCTTCTTGGAAGTTCATCATATAATTCTCCTGATCTTATTGCTTCAACTACTGCAGGATCTAAAGGTTCTACTTTCATGTATATCCTATTATGTCTATTTGGTGATTTACCTTCATATACATTTCCAGGTTTAAGTATTGCTTCTCTATATAGAACTATTGGTTTTCCAGCTACTACTTCTATTCCAGCTTTTTGTATCCATGTTAAAGCTATTTCTAAATGAAGAGTACCCATTCCAGATATTAAATATTCACCTGTTTCAGGTCTAACCGTAGTTACCAATGTTGGATCTTCTATGCTTAATTTATTAAGAAAATCTACTAATCTTGGCAAATCTCTACTATTCTTAGGTTCAACAGCAATCGTTACTACCGGCTCAGATACATATTTCATTGATTCAAAAGGTTCTATAGGTTGCAAATAAGTCGTTATTGTTTCTCCTGCTCTTGCAGCATCTAATCCTAATAATGCAGGAATATTTCCTGATGGTATCCCATCTACTATTTCCCTTCTTGGACCCATATATATTGCTACTTGTTGTATTCTTTGAGAAGTTCTAGCACCTATTAAATTTACTTGCATTCCTGTTTCTAATTTCCCACTAAATAATCTTCCAGTAGCTACCACTCCTGCTGAAGGATCTACATTTATATTCGTTACTATCATTACTGCAGGACCATTTTCATCACAATTTAGCATTGCTTGTCCAACTTCTGTTTCTAATGAACCTTTCCATATTTTTGGTATCCTATATTTTTGTGCAATATGTGGAGGAGGCATTTGAGTAATCATCATTTCTATAATTGCTTCATGAAGTGGGACCGTTTCTCTTAACCATTCTATATCTTCTTTTACAAATGCATTCAATATATCATTGAATTTTATTCCTTTTTTCTCAGCTTGAGGAAAAGTGAATCCCCACCTATCTTTTGCAGAACCTATTGCAACAGTTCCACTTGCAGGACTTACTTTCCATTTTTCTCTATACTCTGGTTCTGCATAAATTTCAATAAGTCTATTAAAATCCATTATTATTCTAGCTAATGTTTCTTGTACTTGACTAGGTGTAAGCTTTAATTCTTTTATTAATCTATCCATTTTATTAATATAAAGAACTGGTCTAACTCTTTCTTCTAATGCTTGTCTAGTAACAGTTTCTGTTTGTACCATTACTCCTTCAACTGCATCAACTACAACTACAGCTCCATCTATTGCTCTTAAGCTTCTTGTAACTCTACCTGAAAAATCTACGTGACCAGGAGTATCTATCATATTTATTATATACGGCTTTCCTTCAAGCTCATAATATAATGAAATATTAGCTGCTTTAATTGTCATTTGTCTTTGTTGCTCTTCTTCTAAATAATCTAAAGCAAGTGCTTTTCCTGCAAGAGTTGGAGAAAGCAATCCAGCAGCAGCAAGTAAACTATCTGTAGTTGTTGTTTTTCCATGATCAACTTACGCGCGTTTAGCGCATTAATAGCGCCAAGCGCTATGCGCTATTATACCAACATTCCTTATTTGATCCTTTTGCCTTAGAATATCTAATACTTCTGATATTTTCTTAACTTTTCTAGGCATCCTTTTTCACTCCAAACATTATTTTTCAATTAAGGAAATTCTATTCAATTTTGTTATTTATTAATTTTTCATTTTAAATTTGTATATTTAGCCTTTATTCTTAATAAAACATTAAAAATCTTATATTTTAATTATAACAGCAGGATTAAAAATATAATCTTCTATTTTCCATTTATTTTCTAAAAACATGGAAAAATATATTATCTTCTTTTAACTATTTTCTATGATTATTATGGAATGTAAAATCATTCTTTTAAAGAAACCCGTTTTAAAAGATCCTATAATGATTGCTGGTTTACCTGGATTTGGATATGTTGGAAAATTATCAGCAGATTATTTAATTGAAAAACTTAATGCAGAACTTTTTGGAGAATTATATTCTCCATTCTTTCCTCCATATGTATTAGTTAAAGAAGATGGTCTTGTTGAATTAATGAAAAATGAATTTTATTTTGTTAAAAATATTAATAATCTCGATTTAATTATTTTTACTGGTAATACTCAAGCAATTTCATCAGAAGGACAATATGATGTTGTTGAAAAAACTTTAGATTTAGCAAAAGATTTTAATGTTAAAAAGCTTTTTACAATGGCTGCATACATTAGTGAAAGCTATAATGAAGAAAGGAAAGTTTATGGAGTAGCATCTAATATTAAATTAATAGAAGAATTAAAGAAGTATAATGTAGAAATTATGAAAGAAGGAAGTATAAGTGGAATAAATGGTTTATTATTTGGTTTAGCAAAAACAAGAAATATTGATAGCATATGTTTACTTGGAGAAACACCTTCGTATATAATCCCTTCAGGACGTATGATAGCAGATCCAAAAGCATCTAAAGCTATTTTATCAGTATTAGCTAATATTCTTAATATTCCTTTGGATTTAAGAGGGTTAGAAAAACAAGCACAATACATGGAAGAAATAATTCGTAAAATAGAAGAAATAGAAAAAAGAGCAATTGAAGAAGCAACTAAAGGTAAAAGAGAAAGAGTGGGATATATTGGTTAATCTTATTAAATATTCTAAAAAAACTTGGATTAAAATTTTTGAAAAACCATTTTTAAAATCACCTATAGCAATTGCTGCTTCTCAAGGCTTAAGGTCTGTTGGTAGGCTTGCTTTAGATTATTTAATTGAATATTTTAATCCTAAGCTTATAGCTGAAGTACATTCATATTATTTTCCATTAATACATGGAAGCAAGCCATCATATATTCCTGATCCAAATTTAACTGGTGAAGCTGGCATATTCTTGTTTGAAGAAGAAATAGAAATTCCATGTATAAAAAATTATTTAATAGATTCGCATGAAATCATTTTAACTTATGGCTATCAAGCTGATTTTAAAGGACAATATGAAGTTGTTGAAGCAGTTTTAGAATTTTATAAAGAAATTGGAATTAAAAAAATTATTGTTTTAGCTGGATATACAGGTGGTAATGAAAATGTATGTTGTGCTGCAAACAATTCAAATATTTTAAAAGAAATGGAAAAATATGGATTAAAGCCATTTTATAAAGGACCATTTTATGGTTTTTCTGGAATACTTTTAGGTTTATCAAAATTTTATAATATAGATGGATTATGCTTATTTGGAAAAACTAAGCCTAATATTGAAGATCCTGAAGAGCCAGATATAGAAGCTTCAAAAAATGTTTTATATAAACTATCTGAAATACTAAATTTAAAAATAGATTTTTCAAATATAGAATAGATCATTTTTTAAGTAATGAAAAATGAAAGAACAAACAGTTGCTCTTTTAAAAAATGTTGAAGAAAATATTTATGAAAAAATTGAAGAAGCTTTGAAATTATGTAAGGCGGAAAAAATTATAGATTTAAAAAATAAAATAGTAATTAAACCAAATTATGTGATTGTAGAAAAAGAACCTTATATTCATGTTACAGATCCTAGAATAATAATTGCTTTAATCCAATGGTTAAAGAATAGGGGAGTTAAAAATATCTGCATAGCAGAAGGAGGATGGTCTATAGAAACTGCTGAAAATGCATTTAAAGAAACTGGATTAATAGAAGTATCAAAAAAATATAATATTAAATTAATAAATTTAAATAAAGATAAATTTATTACAATAAAAATTCCAAATTTATATAATCTTAAAGAAGTAAATATTGCTAAAACTATTTTAGAGTCTGATTGTATTATAAATGTTTCTAAACTTAAGATACATCATATTGCTGGAGTAACATTATGTGTAAAAAATCTTATGGGATGCATATGGCCAAAAAATATCATACATGAAAATATTCAAGAAAAATTAGCAGACTTAGCTACATTAATAAAAACTAAAATTAATATTATTGATGGAATAATAGGTTCTGAAGAAGATGAAATTTATGGAAATCCAATAAAAATGGATATACTTATAGCTGGCCTTAATATTGTAGCTACAGATAGTGTAGGATGTTTATCAATGGGAATAAACCCTGAAAAAGTTGGATATTTAAAATTACTTGAGAAAAAAGGTTTAGGTATAGCAAAAAAGGAAGCAATAAAAATACTTGGTGAAAACATAAATAGAATATTTAAAAATTTTAAATTGCCTGAAAAATTTATGAATTGGTATTTAAATGGAGGAATCAAAAATGAAATGCAAAGTATGTGGAAAAGAAGAAATTCTTCCATTTAAGTGTAGTTATTGTGGAGAATATTTTTGTGCTGAACATAGACTTCCTGAAAAGCATAATTGTTCAATGATATGGAAAGCAAAAGTGCCAATAGAGAAAGAGTATATTCCAATTAAAAAGGAAGAAGAAAAAATTTTAAAAGAGGAAATATATTATCCAATCGTTAAAATTCCTACCTATAAAATTTACAGATTTAGTAAAAAAGAAATAAAACATTTAATTATTGGAACATTCTTAGTTTTATTAGTTGGTTTATCATTATTTAAAGAAATAATTTTCTCATTTTTTGGAATAGTATTAATAACAATTATTTTTACAATTTCATTCATTTTGCATGAATTAGCTCACAAATTTATTGCTCAAAAAAATGGTTTATGGGCTGAGTTTAGATTAAGTATTAGTGGTGCATTATTAACTTTAATATCTATATTTTTACCATTTTTTAAAATAATTTCTCCTGGTGCAGTTGTTATTGCTGGAATTGCTTCAAGAAAAACTACTGGCAAAATATCAATGTCTGGACCATTAATAAATATTATATTAGGAAATATATTTTTATTAATTTCTTATATAAAAACTCCATACATTATCTTAAATAAAATTATGTTATATTCAGCATTATTTAATGCAATGATAGCTTTAATTAATTTATTACCATTTGGAATTCTTGATGGATATAAAGTTTTTTTATGGGATAAAGCTATATGGTTAATAATGTTTATAGCATCACTTTCATTATTTATTATTTGTTCTATAATTATTTGAAGATGATATATTAAAATAATTAAAAAATTTCAATATCAATAATTTATTCTTCAATTGTGAAAGCTTTTTCGTATAAAGCTTCTTCAATGTTATCTATATGATAATTCTTCATTTGTGACCTTATCCATAATGGAATTAGCCTCTTTAATTTTGCAAATCTTCGATCCATAAATATTATCATACAAACATCATTTGGCCCTCTTATTCCTCTACCAGCTGCTTGAAGAGAAGACCAAAGTGCAGGAATTATATATGCATAAAGCTTCCCTTTACCAAATATCTTATCATATGCAGCTATCATTGCTTTAATTCTTGGAGTTGGTTTTGCATATGGAATCCCTATAATGATTATTGTTTGTAAAGTGTTAGCTATATAATCAACTCCTTCAGCAAGCCTACCACCTTGAATTGCAAATAATAATGCATGTTTTTTTGAAGCAGTATTTATGAAATTAATGAACAATTGATGTATATCATTAGTTCCCATAAATTGTTTTTCAATAAAAACATTATCCCAATTTAATTTAAAATTATAATTATTTAAAAAATTTAAGAAATTTTGAAGTAATTCATGACTTGCAAAAAATGCAGCAACTCCAAAAGAATTTTCAATATTTAATTCATTTGTATTAATCCATTTTATTGTATTAAGCAATTTATAGATTTTATAATAAAGAATTTCATTTCTTTCTTTAAGTTTTGTTGAAATACCATTAGTTAATAAAACTTTAATATTTTCTTTTGGAAATGGATATGGAATTTTTAAAATTACTGGGTTGGATATTCCAACCATTTTAATATAAGCTTGAGTTGGAGAAAGTGTTCCAGACATTATTATGCTTGAATAAATATTATCAAAAATAGGCTTTGTTATTCTTAATGGATCAAATCTTACAATTTCTATAAATCTTTTATCACCTAAAAGATTTAAAAATAAAACAACATCTTCTTCTTTAATTATTGAAAGAAAATCTGCTAAAATAAGTAAATTGCTAGTAGGGACTTTATTATTAAGTATTTTTTGCTCTTGAATGTATCTACCCATATTATAAAAATCGATTATTTTTAATTCATTAAAAATTTTTGAATCGATTATTGCTTCTCCTTCTTCAAGTTGAATCTTACTTAATTTTTCATAAATTTCTTTAATTTTTTCAGCTATATTATTAAATCCATATTTTTCAGCTTCTTTTGAAGCTTTAATGAAAAGCTTTAATGATATATTTGAAATTGTTTGAGAAAATTTTGGAATATTATGAGCTTCATCTATTATCATTAAAACTTTATTTAAAGAAGTATTCATACGTTTAAGCAATAAGGATCTCATAAAATCATTAAAGATATGATTATAAGTTGTTACTATGACTTCAGCATTTTTTAAATAATTTATTATTCCTTCATATGGACAATATGGTATAAAGGAAAATATTCTTTTATAATCTTCAATTGTTTTACAATTCCAAGGGTTTATTTCAAATAATTTCATAAATTTTCCATTTTCTATATTATAAAAAGGACATTTTCTAGCTGCTTTTATTGCACTACATGTATGATAAAAAGCAATATTTTTAATTGAAGCAATAGGTTTAAAAATGCAAAGTTGATTTCTTCCATACAATCCAAGCATATTAATATTTATTCCTTTTCCCTTAATTTTAGAAAGTTCATTTAAAACTGTAAAGATTTGTTGATTAGTTCTGCATAAATAGATAATTCTTAAATTTTTTTCCTTTTGAATTGCAAGAGAAGTAGCTAATGCAACGGAAGTTTTACCCCATCCAGTAGGAGCTTCTAATAAAACATGATTCTTATTAAGTAAAGCATTATAAATAGAATTGATTGCTTTAGCTTGATAATTTCTACATGTATCATAAGCAAAAAATTGTCGAGCTTCTTCAATTATTTCTTCAACACTATCCAAACACTTATCTCCATTTTATTTATTTTTGGAAAATATTTATGCTCCTATTTTTTAAGATTAATTATTTTTTATTAAAATTACAATAACTTATTTCTTAAATTTTTTATTAAAATTTATAATTTTTAATAAATATTATTTTTTCAAAAATATATGTAGCAAAACTATAAAATAAAGATCTTAGGAAGAGAAATAAAATGATAGATGTTCATTGTCACTTAGAAGATGAAGTATTTGATAAAAATAGAGAGAAAGTTATTGAAAATGCAAAAAATGTAGGAGTAAAAGCTATTATAACTTCTGGACTTGGTTATAATTCAGCTATAAAAGCATTAAACATTTCTGATAGAAAGTATATTTTTTTATCAATCGGATTACCTCCATATGATTTAAGTGATTTTAATAAAATTATTTATTTTATAGAAAAAAATATCGATAAAATTATTGCAATAGGAGAAGTTGGATTAGATTATTATTTAGGAAAAGAAAATACAAGAGAAGAACAATTAAAATGTTTTAAATATTTTATTAAATTAGCTAAAGATTATGATTTACCATTAATAGTTCATTCTAGAAGTGCTGGAAAATATGCTATTGAAACTTTAATAAATGAAAAAGCTGAAAAAGTTGTTTTACATGCTTTTGATGGAAAAGCAAAATATGCTTTAAAAGGGATTGAATATGGATACTATTTTTCAATTCCACCATCTATTGTTAGATCTAAACAAAAACAAAATTTAGTTAAAATCCTTCCAATAGATTTTTTAATGCTTGAAAGTGATTCTCCAGTTTTAGGTCCAATTGCAAATGAAATAAATGAGCCAAAAAATATAATTTTTTCAGTAAATAAAATAGCTGAAATAAAGAATTTACCTATAAAAAAAGTTATTGAAATTACAACCAATAATGCTAAAAAAGTTTTTAACATAAATATATAAGCTTAAAATTTAAACTATTATATTTGAGGATGATTAGTATGTCTTCATTACCATGGATTGAAAAATATAGACCTAAAACATTGGATGAAGTTGTAGATCAAGAAGAAGTCATTTCAAGCTTAAAGTCAATATTAAAAACAAAAGCAATTCCTCACATGCTTTTTACAGGTCCACCTGGAGTTGGAAAAACTGCTACTGCTCATGCATTAGCAAGAGATCTTTATGGCCCAAAATATATTGCTCAAGGACTTTTTCTAGAGATAAATGCAAGTGATGAAAGAGGTATACAAGTAATTAGAGAGAAAGTAAAAACATTTGCAAGATCTGTTTCATTTAGTGATGTAGGCTTTAGAATTCTTCTTTTAGATGAAAGCGATCAGCTAACACCAGAAGCACAACATAGCCTTAGAAGAACTATGGAATTATATTCAAGCACATGTAGATTTATTTTAGCAGCAAATTATAGTAATAGGATAATTGAACCAATACAATCAAGATGCGCAATATTTAGGTTTAAGCCTTTGCAAAAAGATAAAGTTGTAGATTATTTAAGAAAAATTGCAGAAATGGAGAAAATTGAAGTTACAGATAAAGCTTTAGAAGAAATTTATGAATTTTCTGAAGGAGATTTAAGAAAATGCATTAATGCTTTACAAGCAGCATCTACTTATAGTGAAAAAATAGATGAAAAAATTATTTACAAAGTTTTTGGACAAGTAAATAGAGGAAATGTTAGAAAAATGATTGAATTAGCATTAGCTAATAAATTTGAAGATTCATTAAAAGTATTAAGAGAAATTCTATATATTGATGGGACATCAAGTAATGATTTAATAAATGCTTTATTTAAAGAAATAATGAAGCTTAATTTACCTGATGAGAAAAAACTTAAATTAATTGATTTCCTAGGAGAAGTAGATTATAGAATTTCTGAAGGTGCTACTCCTGAAATACAATTAATGGCTTTTCTTACAAAATTAGTTTCATGAAAAAGGTATAAGAAAAATGACAATTCCATGGGTAGAAAAATATCGTCCAAAAAAGGTATCTGAAGTAATTGGAAATAAGGAGGCTATTCAAAAATTTCTTGAGTGGATTAATTCTTGGGAGAAAGGAAAACCTACTAAAAAAGCTGCTTTATTGTATGGTCCACCTGGAGTTGGAAAAACAAGTTTAGTTTTAGCATATGCATTAGAAAAAAATTATGATACAATTGAAATGAATGCAAGTGATTGGAGAAATGCTAATAAAATGAATGAAGTTGCAGGAGTTGCTTCTCAACAATTAACTCTTTCTGGTTCAAAAAAAAGAATAATAATTATTGATGAAGTTGATGGAATTGCTGGAAAGGAAGATATGGGGGGTTTATCTGTTTTAAATAAAATAATATCTGAAACACGTGTGCCAATAGTATTAATTGCGAATGACATTTGGCAACCTAGACTTGCACCTTTAAGAGAGAAAAGTGAATTGATAGAATTTAAGAAAGTATATAAAGCATCAATAGTTTCTCTTTTAAAAAAAATATGTGATAATGAAAAAATCAAATATGATGAAATGGTTTTAAAGAATATTGCAGAAAGGTCTGCTGGAGATGTTAGGTCAGCAATTAATGATCTTCAAGCTATTGGAGAAGGTAAGAAAGAAATAAATAATGAAAGCTTATTAGCACTAGGTTATAGAGATCGTTTAAAACAAGTTTTTGATAGTTTAGTTTTAGTATTTCATGGGAAAAATCTAAATGAAGTAAGTAAAGCTACAGTAAACTTAGATTTAGATCCTGAAACATTCTTCATATGGATTTTAGATAATGCTCCAATTCAAATAAAAGATATTAAAATATTAGAAAAAATATTAAGCTATTTAGCTAAAGCTGATTTATATTTTGCTAGAATATCAAAAAAACAAGAATGGAGCTATATGAAATATGCAATTCCATTAATGACAGGGGGTGTAGCAATACCTGCTAAGGATTATAAAGGCGGATTTACAAAATTTTCTTTTCCTCAAAAAATAAGATTATTAAATAGCATCAAGAATTATATAGATAAGAAAAATGCTATTTCTAAGAAAATAGCTATTAAATGCCATACATCTTCTTATACTGCTTCAAAAAATATTTTACCATTTATAAAAATAATTTTCTTAAATAATGAAGAAGCTACTCAAAAAATATCGAAGTTTTTCAATTTTGATAAGGAAGAAATTGATTTTATAAAAAATGAATTATAAATCTAAGAGAATTTTTTCTTTTTCCCATGTTTTAATAAAATCTACTATTCTTAATGTTAATTTATTTTCTTTATTAATTTTAAATATTCTTATTTTACCAAACCTTTTCTCTTTTACAATTCCCATTTCAATAAGTTTTTTTAAATGAGATAATGTAGTTTCATAATTTAACATTGCTCTTTTAGAAATTTGTGTAATATTCATTTCTTCTAATTCACTTAATACTTTTAATATTCTTATTCTTCCACGTGAAGATAAAATATCTTCAATTTCAAATATTTCCATTTAAAACCATCTCTTGCTTTTATCAATATTAATAAGTTTTAATAATTCATTTTCTAAAATAGAAGCTGGTATTTCTGGTAATGAAATATACGATTTCCTACCTCTTATTCCTTTACTTGAAACTTTTATTCTTATAAAACCTAAATCCTCAAGCTTTTGTAAATATTCCCAAAATCTTGTATAAGCTTTAGGCTCAATATAGTATTCTTCACATACCATTTTATAAAAATCGTTTAATTCAGATGAAGTTATATATGCTTCTCCAGTTTTTTTAAGACTTCTTGCTAATGCTATTAGAATAATTTTTTCATGAATATTCAAATATGTTAAATTTTCTTTTTTTATTGTAGGATAAATGCTTGCAGAAGCTTTTCTAACATGTTCAGGTAAAACCATTTTTGAATTTTCTGCTTCAGCAAATTTTCCAGCTCTCCAAAGAAGTTCTATAGCGTATCTAGCATCTCCTCTTTCACTTGATATTTCTGCTATAAATCTTATAGTTTCTTCAGAAATTGCATTTTCATAAAATGCTTCACTTGCTCTATATTTAATTATTCCATAAAGTTGTTCTTCATCATATTCTTTTAAATGAATAAAATTACTTTGAAGAGAACTTCTTGAACTTTCATCAAGCATTCTTAAAACTTCAGGATTTCTAAGTATGCATATTAATGATGGATTAATAGATTTTTCATTTCTTTCTTCTCCTATTCTTGTAAGAAAATAAAGTGCTTCTGGGCCTTCTTCTTTTAAAAGAGATTCTATTTCATCCAATGCTAAAATTAATCTAATTTTTTTATTATCTAAATAATCTATTATTCCATGGATTAATTCTTCATTTGAAAAACCTCTAGTTGGAAAAGAAATTTTAAGTTGCTCACCAATTCTTTTAAGTATTGTAAATAAACTTCTATGAAGCTTACAATTTAAATAAACAAAACTAATTTTTATACCATGTTTTTTTGCTTCATTTTCTACTTTTTCACCAAATAATTTACATAAAGCAGTTTTTCCTGTTCCAACAGAGCCAGAAATTAATACTCTAGGAGAAATAAATTTTTCTTCTTTAATAAAACTCTTAAAGAAAATATTTAGCATTTCTAATTCTTTTTCACGATAAGGAAGTTTTGGAGGAACGTATTCTAAGGATAATTTTTCTTCATATAGAAATATTTTACTCATTCTCTATATCTACTTATAATATATGAAAAAGGAAGAAAATAAATTTGAGAGTTGCTTGAAAATAAAAAATGGAAAATAAAATAAAAAAAGGCTCAGAACTCAAGATCCAGATCATCAATCATTCTGGCTAGAGTCATCATCGCCAATATTATAATCTTAAAAATCTCTTTATTATACTTTTAATTAATTTTATTTTTAAATTAAAATTTAAAAATAAAAATATGAAAAAATGTAAATTATTAATATAAGAATAGATAATATAATTAGAAATATATCTTTTTTATTAAAATCAAGTTTTCTATACCATGTATGATTTTTCTTTTCTCCAAAGCCTCTTAATTCCATTGCATCAGCTATATCATATATTGAAAGAGCTGCAGAAATTGTGACTGGAACTATTAATGGAATAATGGATAAAATTTTTGCTAAAGGATTTCTTCCTCCTTTAGGTTTAAATCCTCTAGCCATTTGTGCCTCTAAAGTTTTTTGCATTTCTGCTATATATTCTGGTATATATCTAAAAGCAAGTTGTATTATATAAGCAGGCTTATATGGAATATGCATTTGTCCTAATGCTGGAGCATAAAGTTTTGGAGGAGTTGTAAAAACAAGAGTTATCGTTACAATAGCTAATGATAATAATTTTATTATAGGTAAAATAGCTCTTTGAATCATTTCATCAGTAATTTCAAATCCAAAAATTTCGAAAATAATATTTCCACCATGTTTATATAAAATAGAAATGGTAAGAAGATTAAGCAAAGAAAGTACTACTATTATAATAAGTATAAATTTCCATGTTGTAATAGTTTTCTTCAAAGGCAATTTAGCTAATAAATAAAATGAAAAGGATATTATAAGCAAAGGTATGAGTAATATTATAGAAGAAGAAATTGTTAGAGAAAACAGTATAGAAAAAACAAAAATTATTTTAGTACGTGGATCAAGATTATGTATTATACTCTCTCCTTCAATATATTTTATAAGCCGAAATTCACTCATTAAGCCCTCCTTGCTCTACCTTTAACAGCAGCTGAATAAGCAGCAACTAGAATTGGAGTTATAATAGCACCATTTATTGCATCTGTAATTGCTGCTGGAAGGAATAATGCATATGTTGCTTCTTCTATTGTAGAAATTCCATAACCAAAAATATAGTCTGTATATGATGCAAAGCCCATTCCAATAATTGAAGCTATAATAGATAAAACTGAACATAGAATTAATCCTTTACTTGTATTCATTTCTTCTTTTTTAATCATAAGTATTGCTAATCCAGGAATTAAACCAAGCAATCCATTACCAACATCCCAATTCCACCAAAAGCCACCCCAACTAATAGCATCGCTTATAATATTTCCTAAGAAACCAGCTACGAAACCTACTATTGGGCCAAATATAAAGCCAAAAAACATTGGAATTGCTACACTTGGTCTAAGAGCTACAAGTTGTGTTCCAGGCAATTGGAAAATATTAAAGAATACATTGAATGCTGCATAAAGAGCTGTTCCAATACCCATTGCTACAATACTCGTTACACTTAAGATTTCTCTTTTCCCAGACATTTTTCATCATTATCAAATAAAAAGTTAAAATATATAAAGTTTAAGGAAAAATTATTTAAAATATTCATAAAACTTTTTTATTTCATCCATTTTTAATAACATTTTCCCATTAGTAATTTTCCTTCCAGTTTCTACGAGACTTGTTTCTCTTATTTTCCCTTTTTTCAAATTTTCAGGATTAGCTAAAATTTCTCTTGTAGGACCATCAGCTATAATACATCCATTAGCTAATATTATTGTTCTATCAGAATATTCTATAGCTAAATCAGTATCATGCGTTATTAAAATGAATGTTCTTACTTTATCTTTAAGATTAAGAACAAAATTCATAAAAGAAGTATAATTAAAATAATCTTGACCTGCAGTAGGCTCATCAAGAATAAGAATTTTTGGCAACATTGTTAAAATTGAGCCAACACAAATTCTTTTCTTTTCTCCATAACTACTAGCAAAAGGTGAATATTCTATTAAATGTTCTATATTACAACTTTTAATTGTTTCTTCGATTCTCTTATTTATTTCTTCAAATGGAATATTTATATTTTTTGGACCATATGAAAGTTCTTCTTTAACAGTTTTAGCAAAAAGCATATTGAATGGATCTTGAAATACAAGACCAACATAAGGAGCTATTTCATAAACTTCTTTTTTTCTAGTATCCATTCCATAAACAATTACTCTTCCACTTGTTGGTTTAAGAAGGCCTAGCATTAATTTTGAAAGAGTACTTTTACCTGCACCATTATTTCCAAGAAGAGCTATTCTTTCTCCTTCATATATTTCTAAATTAATATTTTTTAATGCAAAAGTACTATTGTATGAAAAAGAAACATTCTCAAATTTTATTGCAATATTTCCAATAGAAGGTTTAGGGATTGTTGGAATAATTATTTTTTCTATATTTTGTTTTTTATCTTTTAAGAAAATCCTAGCAGGAATTTTTATGGAATTTGAGAAAAATAATAAATCTTCTTCATTTTTTGTCTCTTTTATAATCCTTCCATCATCCATAATAATTATACGATCAACACCAATGTTTAGAATTTCTTCAGCTCTATGTTCAGCAACTATAATCGTTTTACCATCTTTATGAAGTTTCTTTATTTGTTCTTGTATTAATCTTACACCTTCACTATCAAGATTAGCTAAAGGTTCATCCATTAAGATTATTTTTGGATTCATAGCTAAAACTCCAGCTATAGCAATTCTCTGTTTTTCTCCTCCGCTTAATTCAGTAACATCTCTATTTATAAGATGGAGAGCATTAACAGATTTTAATGCTTCATATACTCTTTTTTTCACTTCTTCACGTGGAAGGCATAAATTGCATGGACCAAAAGCTACATCATCTTCTACACTAGATAAAATAAGTTGTTTTCCTACTTCTTGCATTATCGTTCCTACTATTTCAGATAATTTTGCTAAATTTACACCTTTAACTCTTAAACCATTAACAAAAACATCTCCACTATAATTACCCTCATATCTATTTGGAATTAATCCATTAATACATTTTATGAGAGTAGATTTTCCACATCCACTTTTACCTAAAATTAAAACTAATTCTCCTTCATATATTTCTAAATTAATATTTTTTAATGCATATTGTTTTTTACCATAATATTGAAAATTTAAATCATTAATTTCAATTATCGCCATTAATATATCATAAAAAATGAAGAATAATAAAGCTAAAAGGATTTTCCAAAAAAGAAAAAATATTAAGTGCGGCCGGCGGGATTTGAACCCGCGATCATCGGCTCGGGAGGCCGATGTCCTAACCAGACTAGACTACGGCCGCATATTTTATATTTTAAATTTCCTTTTTATAGCAATTCTAAAGATGAGAGCTATAAAAATTATTATTAAACTTATTAATATAGATTCAATTATTTGATTTTTATAAGAAAATATTTTTTCATAATAATTTCCATTCGATAAAGAAAAACCCCATTCTAAAAATTTTTTAGATGTATCTTCTCCAGTAATATCATTAAGTATATGAACTATTTCTGATGTTTCTTTAATAATTTCTTTTTTCTCATTTATAACATAAAATAATTTTTCAAAAATTTCAAATCCATATGTTTCATTTAAATAATAAAAAACCATATAAGAAGCTATATAATAATCTTGCATATTTATTGGTTGATGATATGGGGTCCATGATTCTATAAATCCTAAATATTCCATTTTTTTACCTTTATTAATAAAATCTTTTTCAATCATTTCAGCTCCTTCAAACCCAATTCTTTTAATTAAATATATAGAAAAGAAATTAGCAGCACCTTCATGAAACCATAAAACTTCTGGGCTTATTCCAATACTCCAAAGAAAATGATGTATAAGTTCATGAATTGCAGCTTGTTCAAAATATCCTTTAATAAATCTAATGTAAAATATATTTAAATAAATATCTCCAAGAGAAGAAGCATTGAATGGAGTATAACCTTGTATAGATACTTCTCCCAATTTAGGTGTAAAAAATCTTACAGATACATTTTCAAGATTTGTATGAAATATTTTACTTAAATTTTCATATATTTCATTATAAAGAAATAAAATATTTTCCATTATTTTTTTATATCTTAATGGAGTGATACCAATAAATCTATTAATTTTTACTTTTTCTAAAAATACTTTACCTGTAACTTTATAATATATTTCAATTCTATTAATCCTTTGAGAAAAAGATCTGAAAATAAAATAAAGTAATAATGTTTTTTCATTAATTTTTTCTTCTTTATAAGGCTTAGGATAGTAATATTCAATATTTTCAACATTTTGTAATAAGATCTTAATTAAAGCATTTTCATTTAAAGAAAACATTATATGAGGAGACATAAAATATGCATTAGGTTCATATATTAATGAAGACATTGAAAAATTATATTTAATTTTAAAGTTGCCAGGATAAGGCATGAATATTGTTAAATTATCATAAAAATAATAAGTTGAATTTGTTGATATATCAATAAGTGGAGAAAGGTTAGTATATATTAAAGTATCATTTTCAATAAACCATTTTGAAAGGCTTCTTTCACTAGGTACTGCTATCCAAATTATTTTATTTTCTTTATTATTTTTATAAGAAATTTCTATAATTGCTGAACCTTCATTATCAACTTTTATAAAGTATTCAATATAATTTTCTTCTATTTGAGCTTTAATTAATATTATAGAATTTGAAATAAGAATTAATATTAATAAAAATAATGATAGGAAATCCTTTCTTAAAGAATACATTCAATTTAATGAAATAATATTCTAGTATATATAATTTTATTTTTTAAAAAAATAAATGAAGTAAAAACTTTTTTACTCACTTTTATTTATTTACTATGGTTTAAATGACTTTAAGTTTTTATGAAATGGAAATTTCTAGAAAAATAAAAGATATAGAAATAGAATATTTAAATTCATTTATAAAAATTGTTTTAATTAGGAATATACCTTATCTTGAAATAAATGGTGAAGTATATAATGATTTAAAACAAGGAACAGTTTTAAATGTTAGAAGATGGATTGGAGAAAAGCTTATAGAAGCTAAAGTAGCTAAATATGAAGAAGATAAAATAGATATAAATTATCTTAGACAACTTGAATGGAAAGAAAGGAATATTATAAATGAAGTACAAGAAGTACCAAAGTATTTTTATTTAATGGTTAAAGAAAAAATGAAGTATTGTAATGAAGAAGAAAAAAGGGAATTTTATAATATCATACAAGATATAATTTCATTAAGATTAGCAAAATTGATAAGAATAGCTACAATGCCTGCGTCTATAAGAGATATTGATAAAAAAATTTCTATAGAAGAAGAAGTATTATTCGAAGTATTAAAATCTATAATTGAGAATTGGAAAAAGGAAGTATTAAGAGTGTGAAAAAATGGCAAATGAAACAATAGAAGAAAAATTCATTAAATTTTTTAAATCAGAAAAATATAGAGAATTAATTGCTAGAGCTGCTGCAACAAATGAAAAATCCATTCCTATAGATTTTAATGATATTATAGCATATGATAAAGAATTTTCGCATGAATTAGTTGAAAAACCATTAAAATACCTACCTTTATTAGATTTTGCAGCATATAAACAATTAGAAATCGAAGCACCAGAATATGCATCACAAATAAAAGATTTCCATGTAAGAATTACCAATTTACCAATCATAACACCATTAAGAGAAATAAGGTCAGCACATTTGAGAAAGCTTATAATGGTAGATGGAATAGTTGTTAGAGCTACAAATGTTAGACCTTTGCTTAAAAAAGGAGTTTTTAGATGTAGTGTATGTGGAGCATTAATGGAAATTGAGCAAGCTTCATCTTTAAAAATAGAAATTCCAAAACGTTGTAGAAATCCAGCTTGTAAAGCAAGCGGATCAAAATTAGTATTAGATTATGAAAATTCAGATTATATTGATTATCAAGTAATTGGTTTGCAAGAAAAACCAGAGGATTTACCTCCAGGACAATTACCAAGAGTTATTGAAGTAAGGCTTAAGGATGATTTAGTTGATAAAGCAAGACCAGGAGATAGAGTAATAGTAGTTGGAGTGCTTAGCTCTACACAAGAAAAAGCTACTCAAACAACATTAAGAGTTTTTAAACCATACATTGAAGCAAATAATATAGAAACATTAGCAAAAGAGCCTGAAACAATTCAAATAACTCCTGAAGAAGAAAAAATGTTTCTTGAAATGGCTTCTGATCCATTTATTCATAAAAAAATAATAGATTCTATTGCTCCTTCAATATATGGTCTTGAGCATATAAAAGAAGCAATAATGCTTTTATTATTTGGTGGAAGAACAAAAGTTTTTCCAGATAATGTAAGAGTTAGAGGGGATATAAATATTTTACTAATAGGAGATCCTGGTACTGCAAAAAGTGTTTTGTTACAATATGTTGCAAGAATAGCACCTAGAGGATTGTATACTTCTGGAAGGGGTTCTACAGCAGCAGGTTTAACAGCAGCTGTTTTAAGAGAGAAAGCAGGAGGAATGGTTTTAGAAGCAGGAGCACTTGTTTTAGCTGATAAAGGAGTTTGTTGTATAGATGAAATAGATAAAATGAGACCAGAAGATAGAGTTGCAATACATGAAGCAATGGCAACACAAACAATTAGTATAGCAAAAGGTGGAATAGTTGCAACACTTAATGCAAGAACAGCAATTCTTGCTGCAGCAAATCCAGCCTTAGGAAGATATGACCCTTATAGACAATTTATTGAAAATATTAATTTACCAATAACAATTTTATCAAGATTTGATTTAATATTTGTTTTAAGAGATGTACCAGAAATTGAACAAGATAAAAAAGTTGCTTCTCATTTAATTACTTTACATGCAACAGGTGCTCCTAAAGTTTCTCCACCAATTCCACCTGAAATATTAAAGAAGTATATAGCATATGCAAAAAGAATAGAGCCTATTTTAAGTGAAGAAGCTTTAAAAGTATTAGAAGATTTTTATTTGAAAATGAGAAAAAGTTATGAAGAAACATCAACCGTAGCTATTACAGCTAGACAACTTGAATCTTTAATTAGATTAACAGAAGCTAGAGCAAGAGTTGCTCTTAGAAAAATTGCAACAGCAGAAGATGCAGGAGCTGTAGTTTTATTAATGAAAAAATCTTTATCAGAAGTTGGAATAGACATTGAAACAGGTAAAATGGATATAGATGTATTAATGACTGGAAAACCTAAAAGCGTTAGAGATAAAATTGTAATGGTAATGGATAAAATAAAAGAAATTGAAGAAAAGGAAGGAATAGTTGAAGAAGATGTTCTTAGAGATGAATTGAAAAAAGATGGCTTAACTGATATTGAGATTACTAGAATATTAAATCAATTAATTACTGATGGAAGAATATATTCTCCAAAGCCTAGAATGTATAAAATGGCATAGATAAAAAATGAAGATAGAAGAAATACCAATTCCATCATACCTTAAAGAAAATTTATTAAAAGAAGGAATAGAAGAATTATATCCTCCACAAGAAGAAGCTATAAAAAAAGGAGTTTTAGAAGGAGAAAATTTAGTTTTAGCTACACCAACAGCTTCTGGAAAAACATTAGTTGCAATATTTGCTACTGCAAAACATTTAGAGAATAATGGAAAAGTTCTTTATTTAACTCCTTTAAGAGCATTAGCAGCTGAAAAATATGATGAATTTAAAAAATATTTTGAAAATAAAGCTTCAGTAATAGTTACATATGGTGATTACGATTCTTCTGATCCATGGTTATCAAAATATGATATAATTATCACAACGAATGAAAAAGCAGATAGCTTATTAAGACATGGAGCTGAATGGATAAAAAATATTAGTTTAATAATTATTGATGAAATACATCTTTTAGGAGATTCTGAAAGAGGACCAACATTAGAAATGACTGTTACAAAGATTCTTGAGACAGTTCCTAATGCTCAAGTAATTTCTCTTAGTGCAACAATTAAAAATGCAGAAGAAATAGCAAATTGGCTTAAATCTAAATTAATAAATATTAATTGGCGTCCAGTTCCACTTAAAGAAGGAATTTACTATGATGGAATTATAGAATTTTCAAATGGAGATATTAAAGAAATAAATTTTAAAGATTTTGAACCAGTAATAAATATTGCTTTAGAAACTATTATGGAAAATGGACAAGCTCTTGTATTTACTACAACTAGAAGAAAGGCTGAAAAAATTGCTGAAAAAGCTGCAAAAGCAATTTCAAAAACAATTCTTAAATCTTTTTTAAAAGAAGATATACTTCAAGAATATGCTGAAAAAATACTCGAAATAGGAGGAAAATCTTCTTATGCTGAAAAAATAGCAAGTGTTATTAAAAAAGGAGTAGCATATCATCATGCAGGATTAAGTCATCCATATAGAACATTAATAGAAGATGCTTTTAGAAAAAAATATATAAAAATTTTAGCAGCAACTCCAACTTTATGTTTACATCCAGATACACCAGTTATAACTATTGATTGTGTTAAGAAAATAAAAGATCTTACTAAAGATAATTTAGTACTTACACATAATGGTAGATTTAAAAAAGTAATTTCACCTTTAGAACGTGAATATAATGGAAAATTACTAACAATAATACCATATGGCAGCTTAATGGCTAAAATGACACCAGAACATAGAGTTTTAGTCATTAAACAAATAAAACATAAATCTCATTTATCTAATGGTACTAATAGAACTTGGTATGAATATGATGAAGCAAAATGGATGAGAGCATCAGAACTTTATAGTGAATTTAAAAACAATAAAGACGGTAAAGTATCATTCATGTTACTCCAACCAATTCCTAAAGCGGAGTATCAATGTGATAAAATATATTTAAAAAATGAAAGTTCTTATATTCATAACCAATGTGGTAAAACAAATGCACTCCATTCAGCAAATGATAAAACACCAGAATATTTGCCATTAAATTATGAAATATCAAGATTGTTAGGAATTTGGATAGCAGAAGGGTCAACGACAAAAAATGGGGCCATTATTTTTGATATAGCAGTTTTTGAAAAAGAATTAACAGAGTTTATTACATCAACAATAAAGAAGTATTTTACAAAGGCTAATATAGTTATTAATGATAAAGGGAAGCGCAGAAGAATAATTTTCTGTAATAAAAAATTTGCAGAATGGTTAAGGAAAAATATAGGTAATAATGCTTATTGTAAAAAAATTCCTGCCATTTTGTTATTTAATAATAATCGTGAAGTTAAGCTTGGGCTCCTTTATGGATTAATAAATGGTGATGGTTATATAAGGGTAAAGAATGAAGATAGAACTCACTATATAAGTTATACCACTGTATCTCAAAATTTAGCTTATCAAATTCAAATCCTCTTAGCATCTTTAGGATATATTTCATCAATTTCATCATTAAGAAGAAATAGTGGCTTTTCTTCTAGAAAAAGGAATATTTTCAATATAAAAATTAGTGGAAAAAGCTTTTATAATCTTTTAAAAGAGTTAAAAATCGATTTAGGTCAAGAAAAAGGCAATAGAATATATAATATTAATAAAATTTGGAATAATTTTCTTCTCTTAAAAATTAGAGATATTAAAGAAGAAGAATATTCTGGCAAAGTTTATAATTTAAGCGTTGAAGATGATGAAAGTTATAGCATTGGTTTTATTGTTCATAATTCTGCAGGAGTGAATCTTCCAGCTAGGACAGTTATCATACCAGAATTTTGGAGATATAGTCCAGAAATTGGTTTATATAGCATACCTGTTCTTGAATATAAACAATATTGTGGAAGAGCTGGAAGACCACGTTATGATAAAATAGGATATGCAATTTCAATAGCTAGAAAAAAAGCAGAGAAAGAATTAATATTTAATAAATACATTAATGGTGATATTGAAAAAATATGGTCAAGATTATCCGATGAAAGGCATTTAAGGTCACACATTTTAGCTATAATTGCTTCAAATTATGCAAACAATATTCAAGAAATTCTTCAACTTTTTGAAAAAACATTTTTTGCTAAACAATATGGAATAATTGGAGTAAAAGAAAAAATTTATTCAATAATAGAATTTCTTAAAGATAATGGAATGATAGAAATTTATGGAAAAGAAATTAAAGCAACAAAGCTTGGTAAAAGAGTATCAGAATTATACATAGACCCATTAACAGCAATAATTTTAATAAGTGGTTTAAAGTATAAACCAAAGAAATTAACTGAAATTTCTATTTTACATTTAATATCTAGAACACCAGATGTACCTAGCATTTCTGCTATAAGAATACCTTTAGAAAAACTCGAATTATATTATCAATTACATAAAGATGAATTATTAATAGAAGCTCCAGATATACAAGAAGATCCATTAGAATATGAAATTTATCTAGAAGATTTTAAAAAAGTAATAGTTTTAGAATCTTGGATAAATGAATTAAGTGAAGGAGAAATTTATGAAAAATATAGAGTTGAGCCAGGAGATTTGGCAGTATTAAGAGAAAATGCTGAATGGATTATTTATTCAGCACATGAAATATCAAAAATTATAAATGAAAAAAGCAAAATACCATTATTAAAAGAAATGATTGAAAGAGTAAAACATGGTATAAAAAGTGAATTAATACAACTTGCTAGACTTGAAGGTATAGGTAGAGTGAGAGCAAGAGCACTTTATCAAGCAGGTTTTAAAACAATTGAAGATTTATCAAAAGCTCCTTTAAATGCTTTAGTAAGCGTACCAACAATAGGTTTGAAAACTGCAATCTTAATAAAGAAGCAAGTTGGAGAAAAAATAGATGAAGAAATTTTAAAAAATGAAAAAGATTTTGAGCAAACAAGTTTATCTTCTTATGGATAATGTATTTAACATTTTTATAATACATTAAATTTCTAAAGATGAATATATGATTGTAATAATTTATGACAAAAAAGGAAATGATGCTATTGAAAAAACTAAAGAAATACTTAATAATCTAACTTTCTCAAAAATTGAAAAATATGTCATACATACAAGAAGAGATTATGATGAAAAAAAGAATGCACTAGATATAAATTTATCCGATTCAAATATTGCTATTGGAATAGCCATTATAAATGGTTTAAAGATAATAAATAGTGAAAATGAAAGAAAGACGATTTTTTATGGATACGATTTTTTTAATGAAGAAATTGAGAAAGAAATCAATAAAACAAATTTTATAGAAAAAATAATTAATAAAGATGGTTTATATGTAATAACATCACTTTATAAAAATAATTTAATAGTTTATAGAGACCCTATAGGATTAGCACCGCTTTATTTTCATCAAAATAGTCGCTTTTTAATAATATCGCCTCAAATTAAGAGTTTCTGGATTTTTGGTATTAAATCACCAATAAGCTTTCCACCTGGGAGAATATTCTTTTATAATAAAAATTTTTATAGAGTAAGTGAAAGGAAAATTCATCCATTAAAACATAAAATAAAAGATATAGATTTTCATGCAATAGAATTAAGTAAAGAAATTGAAGAAATAATATCAAAAATAGTTAAAAATGAGAAAAGTATAGCAATTGCTTTTTCTGGAGGTTTAGATAGTTCAATTATAGCACATATACTTTCTAAATATACTAATGTTATTGGTTACAATATTGGATTTAATGAATTGGGCAAAAAATGGATGAATATTGCAGAGAAAAATGCTGAACAAATAGGAATTAAATTAATAAAAATAAAAATTTCTATAAAAGATATAAAAAATAATTTAGAAAAAATTCTTACATGTATTGAAGATAAAAAAGAAATATCTATTGAAATAGGTCTTCCAATTTATTTTTTAGCAAAGAAAATTTCTGAAGATAATTTTAAAAAAACTTTTTTTGGACAAGGAGCTGATGAAATATTTGGAGGCTATAAAAGATATTCAATTTTAGCCATTTCTAATAAATATAAATTATTAGAAAAAGAAATGCTTAAAGATATACTCGAGCTATATTCAACAAATCTTGAAAGAGATTGTAAAATTTTAATGAATTTTGGTATAATTCCAATATATCCATATTTATTTAAGAAAATAATTGAATATACAATAGCTCTTCCAATTAATTTTAAATTAAATGAAAAAGGAGAAAGAAAAATAATACTTAAAAAAATAGGAGAAAAAATAGGCTTACCCAAAAATATTTTGGATATACAAAAAAAGGCAATACAATACTCTTCAGGTTCAAGTAAAATTATTAAAATGCTTAAAAAAGAAGATATCATAAATATGGTTTTTAATAATGTTTTAAAGAAATTTTATAA
>Ga0185307_1000497_pt1 | contig 24474 bp, 26 predicted proteins | sample LHCtaG_FD_128010 | JGI IMG/M metagenome (GOLD analysis project Ga0185307, IMG submission 128010) | Hot spring microbial communities from Little Hot Creek, USA to study Microbial Dark Matter (Phase II) - LHC4sed_matched (SPADES... | ecosystem: Environmental > Aquatic > Thermal springs > Hot... | reverse complement strand
ATAAAACTAACGTAATAGCACTGGTCAACGTCGTCTTCCCATGATCCACATGCCCAATCGTACCTATGTTCACATGGGGCTTCTTCCGCTCAAACTTCGGCTTAGCCATAATAAGACCTCCTGTTCTAGGGATTTACCACCGATAATGGGCAAAGGCCCTATTGGCCTCGGCCATTCTATGGGTATCTTCCCTCTTCTTTACCGCTGCACCTCTATTATTGAAGGCATCTATTAATTCCTCCGCAAGGCGTTCCTTCATCGGTTTTCCAGAACGATTTCTGGCAGCGTTGATTATCCACTTTACCGCCAAACTTATCTGCCTCTCAGGCCTTACCTCCACCGGCACTTGATAAGTAGCCCCTCCAACCCTTCTTGGTCGCGTTTCCAGAATGGGTTTCACATTATCTATTGCCTTATGAAAGATCTTCAAAGGATCATCTTTGAGCCTTTCTCTCAAAATATCCAAAGCCCCATAAACGATCTTCTCGGCCACGCTTTTTTTACCATCCCACATAATGCAATTTATCATTTTTTGAACCAGTACATCGTTATACTTCGGATCAGGCGGTATTTCCCTCTTCGGAACACTACCTTTACGCGGCATCTTCTACCCCCTTATTTTGGTTTCTTGGCGCCATATTTAGACCTAGATTTCCTTCTACCTTCTACACCAGCTGCATCTAAGGCACCACGGATTATGTGATACCTTACACCTGGAAGATCCTTCACACGCCCTCCCCTCACCAGAACCACAGAATGCTCTTGTAAGTTATGACCTATACCCGGAATATAAGCGGTAACCTCGATCCCATTGGTCAATCTAACCCTGGCCACTTTCCTTAAAGCCGAATTGGGTTTCTTTGGCGTAGTGGTATAAACCCTGACACACACACCTCGTTTTTGCGGGCAACCTTGCAAAGCCGGAGCCTTACTCTTCTCCTTCGGCTTTTCTCTTCCTTCCCTCACGAGTTGATTAATAGTAGGCATTAAATAAAACCCTCCTTTTCCGATAAAATTAAAGCCCCTCCTTGGGCCCTCCAGTTTGCCCTTTTCGTAGTACCAATTTTGAGGGGGGAATGTCAAGCTCTTCTTAGTTTTCTCTTCCCCCCTTTCTTTGTTTTATAAACTTAAAGAAAGCACATGCTTTTGTCAAGGGGAATAGGAGGATTATTTTCTCGATTTGAAAAATAACCCCATTATTAAAAGTATACCCCCTACCCCCGAGGGTTTGCCCCAGAATTGAGAATTTTAATATCTGAGAAAAGTTTTCCTTCAAAGAGGCTAACCATAGGAAACAATATCCCATACTTATCAAAATAATGCCGATCAATCGAATTATGGCTTTATTTTCACCTCCTTTCTGTTAAAATGGGCCTTTGTAATATTAAAAGTTTAAATTTATAATTTCCGGCGTCAAGAAAATGGAAGGGAGAGAAAAGGAAAGATTATTACCACCAGGACTTGTAGAACTCGCCAAAGAGAAGGGATCTCGCAAAAAGATCGGAATTTTTGCAATAGGTCTTTTTTTATTTTTGGGCTTTGTAGGATGGATTCTAGTCAAAAACTTTTTTGAACCAACAAGACCTGGCTTGGAAACCTCTCGGCCTTTGGCCTTCAAGCAAGATATTAAGGAAGAAATCCCTTTTAAAAGTGAAGATGAAACAAAGGTAGTTTCGATTCTTCAAAATAAGGAGACACTTAAACCCAACTTACCCATCTCCCCTTCTTTTAAAGAGAAGCCCAAAAGCAATATCAAGGACGTTTCCCGCGAAAAACCTTCCTACTCTGAAGTTCCTCCTTTTCCCACTCTATACGCCCATCTCTGGAGGGCAAAAGAGTATGAGGAACAGGGTAATTACGAAGAAGCTATAAAGGAGTATCTTAAGTTTTGTAACCTAAAAAGGGAGGTGAATGTTTTAAATCGAGTGGCTCTGCTTTACCTTAAGATTGGGAAATTAGAAGAAGCCGAAAATCTCCTCGAGGAAGCACTTTCCATCGATCCGGAGAATCGAGGGGTTTTACTTAACCTTTCGGTGGTGAAGTTCAAGCTTGGTCAAAGCGAAAAGGCCAAAGAATTATTGGAAGAACTGTTAAAAAAGGACCCAACGAATCGAAAGGCTTTGTTTAATATAGCCCTCATCCATGAAATGCTCGGTGACCGTGATGAGGCCAAAAGATTTTATCTTCAACTCCAGGAACTGGGAGATCCCGAAGGGAAGAAGGGGTTGGAGCGGCTTGGGATTACAAATTAAGATGTTTTAGAGCTATTTTTACGTATTTTTTCTTAATGCGCTGGGAATTGTAAAAAAAACCAACCATAAGGGCTCGTGAACAAATGAGGTTTATTAATCGTGGTATTCCTCGTGAAGCCTTCCATATGAGTTTGATAGCCCCTTTTTCAAAAAGAAGAGACGAATTTCCCGCCTTCCTTATCCGATGCAGGATAAAATCGTGAGCTTCATCTTTCGTCAAGGGAAGAAGCTTGATTCTAAGACTTATCCTCTGATCAAGCTGTAAATTTTTAGGCTCTTTAAGCCTCGACTCCAACGAAGGTTGTCCCACTAGAATAATGGGCAAAAGCTTTCCCTTATCTGTCTCCAGATTTGACAGGTGTTTAATCTCCGTTAGGGTTTCATCGGACATATCTTGAGCCTCATCTATTATAAGTAAAAACCTCTCTCCCTTTTTATAGCTTTCTAAAAGAAACTCCCTTAGCCTCTCGAGACCTTGGAGTTTACCTTCGAATTTACCAAGGCCTAACTTCTGACACAAATAACTTATGAGCTCTTCAGGTCTTACGGTTGGATTATAAAGAGGAATGGTACAAACCCCTTGGACCTTGGATAGAAAAGTCTTGATCACAGTAGTTTTCCCGGTACCTGGAAACCCGGTCAAAAGTAAAAAGCTCTCCCCTTTCTTTAGAAGATATTCCATACTCTCAACAGCCATTTCGTGAATGCGGGTAGGATAAAAATATTCTGGATCAGGAGTAATACTAAAAGGATCTTCTTTTAAATTATAAAAATCCAAAACCTCCTTCATAAACTCATCCCTATTCGGGAAATCATCTCATAGACAGGTATAAATAGACTTACTATCACTAAAGCAAAGAATAATCCTATCACTCCTATTATCACCGGTTCAATAATTTTACCAAGTCTAAGGGAATACTCTTGAGTTTTATTTGCGTAATGTTCTGATAACGTGCTAAACTGGTCAGCTAAACGTCCTGTCCTTTCTCCTACTTCAACAAAGTTTATGATCATTTGAGGAAATATTTTCGTTTCCCTTAATGCTTCCGAAAGCCTTTTTCCCAAAAGCACGCTTTCTTTTGCCTTTTCCACTGCTTTTTTAACCACCGTGTTCTCCACGGCGTTCTTCACCCTTTCAAAGGTAACGTCAATGGGAATCCCGGTTTCGAGAAGGATTCTCATCTGTTCAGAAAAAATCACCATTGTTCTCAAAAACACTAAGGTCTTTATCACCGGCAATTTTAAAAGAATCTTATCCTTTAATGTTTTTATTTGGCTTTTATCTTTAACAACAGTGTAACCGATAAAAATCAAAAAAAAACCTATAAAAAGTGTCCAAAAGTAATTTTTTAAAAATTCTCCAATACCCATCATAATCAAAGTAACCGTAGGCAAATTAACACCCATATCCCTCATAGAAAAAGCCACCTTAGGTAGCACGTAAATCAGCCAAAAAAGGATTGCCCCCACGCTTGCTATGGTAGCGAAAATTGGGTACAGAAGGGCTCTTTGTACCACAATTTTAAGCTCCTCGATCCGCTGGAGGTGATTTCCGATATCCTCAAAAACTTTATCGAGTCTGCCCGTCTGCTCTCCTCCTTTTATGAGGTATGGAAAAATCGGAGGAAAGAAATGAGGATAAAGTGAAAAGGCCTCACTTAAACTCATACCTCTTTTAACTAGATCGATAATATCAATTAAAGCGTTTTTGAAGGCCCTATTTTTCGTTTGTTCCTTTAAGCTCTCTAAGGCCCATATTACGGAAATACCCGCTTTAATCATAATGGACATATTTTTCGAAAACTCTATAAGATCCTCTCTTTTTACACCTCCATAAAAAAGGGTGCCTAAAAGGCGGGGTATTGGGATTAGTTTGTATGCATAGAGCCCTCTTCTTTCTAAAATGCGAAATAATTCCTCCTCATCGGAAGCTAAAATAAACCCACTCGACGACGATCCTTCTTCCGAAAAAGCCCTGTAAAAGTAAAATTTCATCCAAGCACTCTTTCTAATTCTTCTACGGTGGTGATACCTTTCAGTACTTTTCTGATACCGTCTTTCTTTAAAGGTTCCATACCTGCTTTTAAGGCTGCCTCTTTGTATTCTCTAAGAGAAGCGCCTTTATAAATCATATCCCTAAAGGTATCAGTAATGCACAAAAGTTCCCCTATGGCTGTTCTCCCTAAGTAACCTAACCCTTTACAAGCCCTGCAGCCTCTTCCAAAATAAAGGGCTTTTATCTCGTTCGCCTCAAATCCATTTTCCTCGAATAATCTCCTTTCAGCCTCTGTGGGTTTTCTTTCGTCTTTACAAACGGAACATATCTTTCTCACTAAACGTTGTGACAAAACGCCCAAAAGAGAAGTGCTCAATAAAAATCTATCCACTCCTAGGTCCAAAAACCGAGGAATGACCGAAAGGGAATCGTTCGCGTGAAGTGTTGACAAAAGAAGATGCCCGGTTATGGAAGCCCTTATGGCTATTTTTGCAGTCTCTTCATCTCTTATCTCACCTATTATGATGATATCAGGATCGTGTCTCATGAAGTTTCTGCCCGCCATAGCGAAGTCATAAGCTATTTTTTCATTTATCTGGCTTTGTTTAGCGAAATTAAGTCGGTATTCTACCGGATCTTCGATAGTTATCACACTTCTTTCCAAACGATTAACCTCATTAAGAAGAGCATAAAGAGTCGTACTTTTACCTGAACCAGTAGGCCCAGTGCAAAGGATTATACCATGAGGTTTTCTTATCAAGACCTTAAGTTCCTGAACTAACGTGTCTTCAAAACCAAGATTTTCAAGGCGATAAAGCTCAGAACTGCCTCCAAAAAGGATCCTGAGGACCACGCTCTCACCCTGAATGGTCGGTATGGTCGAAACTCTTATCTCGTATCTTCTCCCCAAAAATTCGAACTCAAATGATCCATCTTGAGGGAGACGTTGCTCAGCAATGTCCATCTGGGCCAGAATTTTTATACGAGAAACGATGGGAAAAACCAAATTCCTAATTAAACTAAAACCGTATTGAAGTACGCCATCAACTCGGTAAAAAACACTCAATATTGGTTCAGTGACCAAGAGATGGATATCGGTGGCGTGCCGCCTTATCCCTTCACTTATTAAAGCATCAACGAGCTGTGGTATTAGTTCACTTGGAACTTCTAAACGGGCCCTTCTGTTAACTTCTTCGATAAGTTTCTCCGTTGGGTTTTCAAGGAAATAGTAAACTTTTTCAAAAACGTCCCAAAAGACTTCCTTATCCGTTAAAAACACCTTAACCGGCTTTTTGCTAATGGCCTGAGCTACGTCGAAAGCCTTCAGATTTGCTGGATCGATAACCACAATGTGAAGTTCGTGATTTTCCTCCAATGGCAAAAAACCGGCTTCACGAGTTACTTCTTTAGGGAACCTCTTTAGAAGGTCTTCGGATATCCCCTGTATTTCCCTTAAATCTATATAAGATAAACCATGTTGTTCCGCTAAACATTGAGCCAAATCCCTACTGGAAAGAAACCCGAGTTTAACAAGGATCTCCCCTAACATTTCCCCTGTAAGAGCTTGCACTTTTAAGCCTATCTCTAACTGGTTTTCCTTGATTAGCTTTTTTTCAAGAAGTAGGTCTCCAAGCCTCCTCACGAAATTACCCTCGCTTGAAGTATTATTACCAATTCTGTGTTTGATTCTTCTAAAGCTTTACCCTTAAAAAATCCCCCAACAAGAGGAATGTCTTTAAGTAAAGGAATACCGTAATTTTGCTCTTTTTCTTCTTTCTTCATGAGTCCTCCTATTAATAAAATTTCTCTATCTTTTAACTTTACACTAGTACTGAGTTCCCTTAGATCCATCTCCGGAAGCTGAATTGTATATTGCGTGCCAAAACTAACTTCTTTAAGCCGTATAAGATTAGAAACAATGGGAGTAATGGTGAGCGAAATCTCCCCCTCTTCGGATACATGAGGCACGATCCCTATCATAAGCCCCGAAAGCAAACTGCTTGTCTCTATGGTGTAGGAAGTTACCCCTGTTTCCGGAGTGGTGGTGGTTTCAACGCGGGAAATAAAGTTAATGCTCCTTCCGACGGTCAAAAGAGCCGTCTGCCCGTTCATTATGCTAACTCGAGGATTAGAAAGTGTCCTCAAGTCTCCAAATTCGGAAAGTGCTTTAATAATGACGTTTAAATCTCGACCTCCTTTGAAAAAATGAAGTCTTAATTGGGAAAAAGGAGAAGTAGTAGGTATAGTGCTTATGAAATCGCGTGCTCCTATTTCACCTTGAAGAGTCCAGCTTCCACTTATCTGTTCTCTTAAATAACTCCAGTCTATACCGTACCGAAATGCTTTGTTTAAGGTAACCTCTATAACCTTAGCTTCGATTAACACCTGCCTTGATAAAGCGAGGTTCAGTTCTTTTAGAAATCTTTCAACTTTCTCCATATGAGGTTTTGTAGCAGTAACCATTATGGTCCCGCTCAGCCTATTTATAACAAAGCTTTCACCAGGAGAAGTAAGGATAAGTCCCAAAGCCTTTTGTACGGCGTCCCATAATTTATAAGCTTCATCATCGCTTTTCTCACTTCTCGAAACCGCTCCTTTAAGAGTACCCCCTGTCTGCGGCATAACCGACCCCAGGATATCTCCTCCTACATCAACCGAGTAGGTTTGACTAACTGGAATTGCCTTTACTCGAAATGCCTTAGTATCCAATGCTTTCACAATAAGAAGGTTGCCTTTTATCTCGTAAAAATAAGGCACAGTAGAAAACAGGGCTTCAAGAGCCTCCTTCAATTTGACCCTCTCCAACACCAGAGTAACAGGCGCTTCGGGATCAACGCCGTTCTCAATTACCAGGTTTAAACCCGCATCTCTCGCTATTACGAAAAGAACATCCCTTAAAGGAACCGCTCTCATATGAAGCGAAATGGTAAGGGTAGAGAGGGGGGTAACCTCCATTTCTTCAAGCTTAAAGTCGGGAATTTTCTCCTCCACGGATGGCCTCTCTCTTATCCCTTCCGCTAACTTCGGTAACTCTATGGTTTTTCCACCTTCCATGGTCTTACAACCAATTGTAAAGAACCCGATTAAGGCAATAAGGGCAAATTTACCCATCTCTCTTCTCCTTTTGTATTCTTAAAAAGCACTTTATCAGGATAAATCCTCTTAACGATCCACCACCCTATCTTTTCGCCTTCCTTAACTATTTTCCCATCAACAATAGCATATTTCCCCTTCCCACAATAAATAAGTGAAACGGAAGGCAAAAAAGAATCCACAACTGTTTCATCTTTTCCTTTCCCTTTTTTTATACCTTTATTTACCACTTTATTCTTACCCTTAAATGGAAGTTCCACGTGAGTTTTAGGGGGTTCTTTTTTCCGTAAAACTAAATAATTAAGAAAATCCTCTATTTCTTTATTTGCCACAATTTTGTAGGAAAAATCGCTTTGGGGCAAAGGTGCTTTCATACCAACGATAATCAGTAATACCGATAGGGCTATTAGAACCTTGCTAGCCTTCATTTATTCACTAAAACGGTTTCCATGAGTAAATTATATGCCACACCTTTTGTGCCATTTTTGAGTTCGACCGATCTTATTATATAAGGTGGCCACATGGAATCTTCTACGAAATCGAGAATCTGAAAAAGTTCCTCCGAAGAGCATTCCCCATTTACATTAATTTCAAACCAAATTGCCCCTTCCTGAACCTTGGTGTTCAGTAATATATTATCGGCATAAGTTTTTAGAACATCCATTGATCTTAGAAAAGTTTCAAATTGATCCTCTTCTTTAAATAAAGGAAATAATCGATAATTACTGAGTTTTATTGTTATATCTCTCAAACGTTTTTCTTCTTCTGTTAACTCCTCAAGCTCTAAATAAAGTAGTTTTTCGTACCTTTTAAGGTAAAACGAAGAGGTTAAGCTCAATGAAAAAATTAAAAAACACAATGAGAACAATAGTAGGGCTTTGTTTAATTTTTTCTCACAAACTTCCTTTAAACTCACATCTGGCTCCAATTTCAAAAGTACCCTTTTGAAAATCCCATTTTTCCGAAGATATCAAAAAGCCTTGATTTATCAATCGTTGTTTCAATATTTTATAAGCCTTATATATTTTCAAAAAAGAATCCCCTTTGATCTCCCCCTTAATTTTCAAGAACCCTCCTCCGGGAGAAATCAGTATTTCCGAAATTTCAACATTTTCTATATCTCTAAAAGCTCCAATGCGGTTGAGAAGAAGTCGAGTATCTACTGTCTTGGTTTTATCCCTCAATAAATTCAAAATGGGGGAACCTTCTAATTTTTGAAGTTCCGAAGTTATACCATGAAAATATTCTGCCATTGCGATTACATTTCTTTTTTTCTCGTTAATATTCTCTCTTATCTTTGACAAACTAAACCAAACCCTAAACCCATATACTCCTGTTAATAAGGCCAATAGTAAAATCAAGATCGCTATTTTTCTGAAATATTTTTCTAACTTTAGCGGTTTCTGGACCTTTGGATATTTTATAGAAAAGCCAAGAAGCTCCTTCTCTTTCCCTTTGAGCTTTAAAAACATCTCGTCGGGTCTTTTGTAATCTATTATCCTATAATGAAAATTAAGTCCATTAAGGTTTTTAACCCGCCCTATTATGAGTAGCACTTGGGGTTTAATCCTTATGGTCTGCTGACAATAATTGTAAACCATATTCAAAACTGTTACATCATTCTCGGAAAGCCCTTCTTCCTCTCCCTCATAGACTCTTTGAAAAAGGAATTCCTTACCACTAAATACATATAGAAACCGGTTTTTGCCCGTAAGAAAAATCAACATTTTGTCCTTTTCAGGTTCTTCTTCGATTAGCAGAATAAAAGCAGAAAAAAGCGGGCAAACCCTCTCTACATCGAATCCCCTTTTTATTAAAGACGAAAACACTTCCTCTATCTCCTCTTTATCAAAAAGATAAACCCTTAGTCCTTTTCTATCCCCTCCCTCATCATCGATTACTTGATAAGCAAATGCCATATCCTCAGCTTTTAAACCCCTTTTTCTTATCTCCGTTAAGAGGATGGCTTCTCTGGCTTTTTTGTTTTTTATTAAACGTGAAGGAATAGAAACCCACAAACTGGAAACCTTTTCCAAATGCGTTAATGCCACTTTAACCTTTAAAAAATTTTCCAATTCGTAAAGGCTCATCTTCTCAATACAAATGCCCTTTTATTCATGGCGGGAAGATAATAGCAAAAATTTCTCTCCTCTCAAACCTCCTAATTCTAAATTTAACTTGACGCGCTTTTATGATCATTTTAAAATTAAACTCAATTTCACTAAAGGAAAGGAAAAACATGCTGCGCCGGGTTATTGTTAGTGATAGTGAAAAGTGTGTGGGGTGTCAATGTTGTATGTTCGCCTGTGCCAGAAGAGAGGGAACAGGTTTATCTAAAGCAAGAATTGGGGTTCGTTCGGTTGGAGGGATGGAGAGGGGGTTTGTTATCATTAAATGCAGGGCTTGTATAGATCCTCCTTGTCTTAAGGTATGTCCTACTTCGGCGTTAAGGCTTCGGGAAGAGGGAGGTGTTATCTTAGAAGAAGAGAAATGCATAGGTTGCGGGCATTGTAAAATAGCGTGTCCTATAGGTTGTGTTTTCTGGGACGAAGAAAGTAATAAACCGATGATATGCAATCAATGTGGATATTGTATAGAGTTTTGCCCCTATGGGGTCTTAAAGATGGAGGAAAAGGATGCTTGAGAATGAACCTTTGGCCAATGTGCTTTATATAGATCTCTCTAAAAGGCGTTTTTGGGCAAAAAGAAGGGAGGATCTTTTTAAGGAATACTTGGGAGGAGTAGGTGTAGGGATAAAATTGCTGGAAGAGGAGTGTCCTCCGGGAGCCGATCCTTTAGGTCCGGAAAACGTCATCGTTTTCGCAGTAGGGCCTTTAACGGGGCTTTTCCCTTTAGCCTCAAAGACGGTGGCCCTCTTTAAATCGCCTCATACAGGGAATCTTGGGGAAAGTCATGCTGGAGGAAGAAGCGCTATAGCCATAAGGATGGCCGGCTATGGGGCTATTGTAATTAAGGGAAAAAGTGAGACTCCCGTATATTTGGCTATTCACGGAGAGAGGGTGTTTTTCAGAGATGCTTCTGCCCTTTGGGGGATAGAGAGTTCTTATACCGTTGGAAGGATTTTAAGGGAAGCGGAACCGGGGAGTGGGATGAGGACTATAATGAGGATAGGTCTTGCGGGTGAGAAAAAAATAAGCTATGCCACGGTGGTTACCGAGACCTATAGGCACTTTGGAAGGCTTGGTTTGGGAGCAGTTTTTGGAAGCAAAAACCTCAAGGCCCTGGTTATAAGCGGAAGAAGATCGCTTCCTGTGAGGGACCATTCCATTTACCGGAAACTTTATCGAAAGGTTTGGAAGGAAGCCGTTGATTCCACCTTGATGAAGAAGTACCACGATCTTGGCACAGCCGAAAACGTTTTGCCCCTTAATAGCCTGGGAGGACTTCCCACCAGAAACCTTCTAGCTTCGCGTTTTGAAGAAGCGGAAAAGCTTTCGGGCGAAAGGTTGTTGGAAGCGTTCCTTGGAAGGAGGCTTGCCTGTGCGCATTGTCCTGTGGGTTGTATTCACATAGCTGCCTTACGCGAACCTTATGAAGAGGATCCTTATTTTTACCGCACAAGAATGATCTCCTATGATTATGAGCCCCTTTATGCCTTGGGATCGATGCTCGGAATTTCCAGCACCGAAGGGTTTTTAAAGTTGCTGGATAAAATCGAAACATGGGGGCTTGATGCCATGAGTACGGGAGTTGTCCTCGCGTGGCTTACAGAAGCAGAGCAACGGGGACTTGTAAGCGAAAAGGAAACGGCCGGGCTTAAATTCTCATGGGGTAATTACGAGACTTACATCAAAGCCGTGGAATTTATCCTCAGAAAACCAACTCCTCTGTACGAGGCCTTGGGAAAAGGCGTGGAATATGCTTCAAGCCTTTTTGGAGGAAGGGATTTCGCTTTGGCTTTTGGTGGTAATGAGATGCCAGGCTACCACACCGGACCCTGCGCCCATTTGGGCTATTTAATAGGTTCGCGACACAGCCATTTAGATGGGGCTGGTTACAGTTTGGATCAAAAATGGCCTAAGAATAAGCCTTTAACCCCACAGAATGCAATCGATGAATTGGTGAAAGAAGAAAGCTGGCGCCAGATACTTTCAAGCCTTGTGGTGTGCTTTTTCGCAAGGGGCATCTACCGTGCAGAATTGATAAAGGAATTGTTGGAGACATTGAACATCTCCCTTGATGAAAATGAACTCACGAAGCTTGGTCGTAAAATTCTCCAAGAAAAGTTCAAATTCAAAAAAAGAGAAGGCTTCTCCTTCGATAAATTGAGGATCCCTAAAAGGATATTTGAAACTCCCACGCCTTTAGGAATATTAAATGAAACTTTCTTCGAAGAGGCTTTGGAGTATGTAAAAGCAATATTTGAAGGAGGAAGCATTAAATGAAGATTGAGTCACTTTTGAAGGAGGAACGCCTTTTTGAGGCTCCTGAGGACTTAAAGCAGGAAGCTTATATCAAGGACATTGAACATTACCGTGAGCTCCATCGAAAAGCCTTAGAAGATCCTGAGACGTTTTGGAGCAAAATAGCGGAAGAGGAACTTACGTGGTTTAAAAAGTGGAAAAAGGTCTCTGAAGGAGATTTTGAAAATCTTAATATCAAATGGTTTATCGAAGGTAAACTTAATGCTGCCTATAATTGCCTTGACCGCCATTTGACAAGTTGGCGCAAGAACAAGGCCGCTTTGATCTGGGTAGGGGAACCCTTAGGGGAATGGAAGGTTTTCACTTATTCGCAACTTCATCATTTGGTATCGAAGTTCGCCAACGTTCTTAAGGCTCTTGGTGTAAAAAGAGGAGACAGGGTGGCTATTTATCTGCCGATGATACCCGAAGCGGTAATAGCGATGCTCGCTTGTGCACGCATTGGTGCGATTCATAGCGTTGTTTTCAGCGGTTTTTCTCCGGAGGCCCTGAGTGGAAGAATTGAAGATGCTCAAGCGAACCTTTTGATCACTGCTGATGCTTATTACCGAAACGGAAGGATAATAAAGGCAAAAGAAAATACCGATGAGGCTTTAAAGAACTCAGCAAAAGTTAAGCAGGTAATTGTAGTAAAGAGAATGGGGATCGAAATCCCTTGGGAAAAAGGCAGAGACCTTTGGTTTCATGAGCTAATGGAAAAGGCTTCAAGCGAATGTCCTTGTGAGGTGATGGATGCAGAAGATCCGCTTTTTATCCTTTACACCTCTGGCAGTACAGGAAAACCAAAGGGAGTGGTCCATTCTACAGGTGGTTATCTCGTTTATGTGGCTCGAAGTCTTAGATGGGTATTTGACATGAAAGAAGACGATGTATTTTTCTGCACTGCCGATGTGGGATGGGTTACGGGCCATAGTTATGTGGTTTACGGGCCACTTTGTCTTGGCGCCACAACCCTTATGTATGAAGGGGTTCCCACTTGGCCAGAGCCTGATCGTTATTGGAGGATTATCGAGGAATGGAAGGTCACAAAGTTTTATACCGCTCCTACCGCTTTGAGGGCTTTGATGAGAGAGGGCGATAAGTGGGTAGAGAAACACAATCTATCGAGCCTTAAAATTTTGGGTTCGGTTGGTGAACCTATTAATCCTGAAGCATGGCTTTGGTATTACTTTGTGGTAGGCAAAGGCCGATGCCCCATAATGGATACTTGGTGGCAAACAGAGACAGGTGGTTTTCTCATAAGTCCCTTCCCCGCTTTACCCCTTAAGCCAGGCTCTGCGGTCTTTCCTTTTCCAGGCATAGACGCCAAGGTCCTTAGGGAAGACGGTAAAGTTTGTGAAGTTGGGGAAGGGGGAGCATTGGTTATCGGAAGAAGTTGGCCCTCCATAGTCAGAAGGTTTTGGAATGATCCTGAAGATAAAAGGCTGAGGGAAACTTATTTCTCGGTTTTCCCCGGCTATTACTTCACGGGCGATGGGGCTCGAGTCGATGAGGATGGCTATTTTTGGATACTTGGACGAATAGACGACGTGATAAACGTCTCGGGGCACAGGATCGGAACAGCTGAAGTGGAGAGCGCTTTGGTGAGCCATCCTGCAGTGAGTGAAGCGGCAGTGGTTGGTTTTCCTCATGAGATAAAAGGCCAGGGAATATGCGCCTTTGTAGTCTTAAAAAGGGGATTTGAAGGCGGTGAGGAACTGGAAAGAGAGCTAATAAACCAGGTGAGAAAGGTCATCGGACCTATCGCCACCCCGGATAGGCTCTATTTCGTCGAGATGCTCCCCAAAACGAGAAGTGGAAAAATCATGAGGAGGATATTGAGAAAAATAGCCCAAGGGGAATATGAAGAACTCGGAGATACCTCCACATTGGCTGATCCTGAAGCGGTTAAAGCTTTGGTGCGACAAGTTTTAGGCCTTTGAGATGAAATGGCGCTTGATTTTAGAAGGATTAATGTCCTTCCTTCCCAAGTAAGGGATTTTTTGTTTATAAAACTCATCCCTCAGGAACTCTTTTTTCGATTTAATATCGATCCCATAACCCTCCGAGGGCCATCGGGGCACAAATGCGTAAGGGGTTACTTTCCCAAGGATGAGAATATGGCTTTGATTGAAGTCCGCCTTAATCCCCAGGATGAAGACCCTCTTTTTCAGTGTCAATTATCCCTTCAAGAACTTTTTAGAAGCGTAAACCTCGATTGGATCGAGATGAACCACATTACCAAAGAGCGCTTTAACGTGGATAAAGCTCAAGAAGGGAAAGAGACTTTAGGTGGAGTTTTTCAAAGGAATCTAGAAGAAGAAATAAAGGCTATGCGAGCGGGTCTTGCACCAGGGATGGTCAGGCCGGGGCTTGGTCTTTTTGGAAAATTCGTCAAATGCCTGGAGGAATTCACAAGCTTTTTAGGTTTAAATACCATAACACTTGAGGCCCTTTTTTATCATACTGCCATTATGTTTGAACGCTATGGGTTTACCTATCTCAAAGGGCTAAAAATGATGCAAACTATAGGAAAAGAGTTTAGGCCTCAAGGAAAATTGTTTTTGGGACTTGATGGGTCAACTCCTTTTCGCCAGAGGGGAATGGAAGTAACAGCAAGGGCTAGAAGTTGGGCCATTCACGATGGCATACTCAAAGACGTTTTAGGCATGGAATGGATCCCCCCACGGATGTATAAATTAGTGGGTAAGCATCATAGAATAGATACCTTTTGGGGAGTTGTAAATTGAAGGATTTAAGGGATTTTTTGAATATCCTCGAGGAAAAGGGGGAACTTGCCAGAATCCCCTTAAGCGTATCGCCGGAGCTTGAAATAAGCGAAATAAGTCAAAGGGTCTTTAAAGGACCCAAGGAATTGAACAAAGCCCTTCTTTTTGAGAACGTAAAAGGATCAAGTATACCGGTTGTAACGAACCTCTTTGGGACTCCTAAAAGGATGGCTTTGGCTTTGGGGGTAAATGATCTTAAGGAACTCGAAAAAAAGGCCCAAGGGCTTCTCGATCTATTTTCCGCGAAAAGTTTTGGGGATTTTTTTCGAGTAGGGAAAGAGATCCTTAGGTCCTTTTTGAGCCTTTTCCCTCGACCCAAGCTCCTTAAGGAAGCTCCTTGTCAGGAGATCATCAAAAAAGACGATGAGATTAACCTGTTTGAACTCCCTATTTTAAAGTGCTGGCCAAAGGACAAAGGATCTTTTATAACGCTTCCTCAGGTGGTGACAATGGACCCACTTACAGGACAAAGAAATGTGGGAATGTATAGGTTGCAGGTCCTTGATAAAAGGACTCTTCTGGTCCATTGGCAACGTCATAAGGTGGGAACTGAACATCAAATTAAGGCAAAAGCCTTGGGTTTGAAAGCCATACCCTGTGCGGTGGTCTTGGGAGGTGACCCTGCTTGCATATGGGCCGCATCGGCCCCTTTTCCTCCGGGGTTTGATGAATACCTTTTTGTGAATTGGCTGAGGGGGAAACCCCTCGAAATGGTAAGGTGTGTAACTATAGCTTTGGAAGTCCCGGCGAGGGCTGAAATAGTCATAGAAGGCTTTGTCGACTTAGAGGACTTAAGGGAAGAAGGACCCTTCGGGGATCATACGGGATATTATACCCCGGTGGAACTTTTCCCAACCCTTCACGTGAGTGCCATCACTATGCGTTCTGAACCCATATATCCTGCTACAATCGTGGGAATCCCTCCTATGGAGGACTATTGGATGGGAAAGGCAACCGAAAGGTTTTTCCTTCCTTTTATAAAGTTGGTGCTTCCTGAAATAGTGGACATCAATATGCCTCCCGAAGGAGTATTTCATAACCTTCTTTTGGTCTCCATCAAAAAGACTTACCCCGGTCAGGGAAGAAAGGTGATTTTCGGATTATGGGGCTTAGGGATGATGAGCCTTACCAAGGCGATAGTGGTAGTTGATGAAGATGTAAAGCTTGAAGATTTAAGTGAGGTAGCCTGGTATGTGCTTGGAAATGTGGATTGGAAAAGGGATGTGATGATAGTGGAAGGTCCGGTGGATCATTTGGACCATTCTTCACTACAGCATTCCTTTGGAGGAAAAATCGGGATCGATGCTACCCGAAAGCTTCCCGAAGAAGGTCACCAAAGGGAATGGCCCGAAAGGGTTAAAATGAGCGAAGAGGTCAAAAAGGCAATCGATGAGAAGTGGCCGGAAATCTTTGAAGCGCTCAAGAAATGAAGCAGATAAAGGTTTTTTTGGAGACCATAAAATTCGAACATACGATTTTTGCCCTTCCTTTCGCTTATTTGGGAATGTTTTTAGGAACAGGTGCCTGGCCCTCTTTGAGGACCTTTCTCTATATTACCTTAGCCATGGCTTCAGCCCGCACTTATGCCATGACCCTTAACCGACTGATAGACCTTCCCTTTGATGCTCGAAACCCAAGGACTTGGAAAAGGCCCCTTGTTACCGGGGCTTTGAAGAAAAAAGTTGCCTGGGGAGCGGTATTTGTTTCATTAGTGTTTTTCCTCTTTTCCGCTTACAAGCTTGGCCCTTTGCCTTTTAAGCTTTCGCCTTTGGCCCTTCTGTTTCTAACTGGGTATCATTTCACAAAACGTTTTACCTGGCTGAGTCATTTCATCCTTGGGTTCACCGATGGACTCGCCCCTTTAGGAGCTTGGGTGTCAGTAAGGTCTTCTTTATTTTCTTCCCAAGACCTTCCCGCTTGGATTCTTTTGGGGACTGTTACTTTTTGGATAGCCGGTTTTGACATCATTTATGCTTGCCAAGACGTGGAGGTAGATTTAAGGGATAGCCTAAAGTCGATTCCAGCGCGGTTCGGAATTCCTAAAGCTTTGAGGCTTTCGGCATTTTGCCATCTCTTAATGATCATGGGGCTTTTACTTTTGGGACTTTTGGCAGGCTTGAGGTGGCTTTATTGGATTGGATTGGCCTTGACGGGAATATTACTCCTTTATGAACACCATTTGGTCAAACCCCACGATCTTTCAAAGCTCGATGTAGCTTTTTTTAACGTTAACGGATACATAAGCCTTGTGATATTCTTTTCAACCTTAGGGGGAATCTTTCTTTGAGGAGGAGGAAGATGAGGACCTTTAAAGTAGTGCTTATGTTATTTTTGATTCTTTTTTCAACCTCTCAAGTTCTGGGTTATAAAGTGAGGATTGGCCTTTTACCCATCGTAGAATCTCTTCCGGTTCATATTGCCAAAGAAAAAGGGTATTTTCCCTCGGAATTCGAAGTGGAGATAGTTCCAGTTGGTTCGGCTGCTGAAAGGGATCAACTTTTAGCTTCAGGGAAAATCGATATAGTCATCAATGACCTTTTGTCAGTTGCCCTTTTCAATTCTCAAAGGATACAACTTTACGTAATAGGAACTTCCGCAAAAGCGGTCAAAGGTTCACCCATGTTTTTCGTCCTCTCTTCACCTAAAAGCGGTATTTTGAAGTTAGAACAGCTCAAAGGTATACCCATTGCCACATCTGAAAATACCCTTCCTCATTATGTAACTGAAAAAATTCTCGAGATTAATGGTTTTAAACCGTCAGAGATAGCTTTCATTCCAATACCACGTATACCAGAGAGGATGAGTGCTCTTGTCTCCGATAAGGTCAAAGCAGCTGTTTTACCAGATCCTCTTGCCTTTTTGGCTTTAAAAGAAGGATGTAATCTTATCATTGAGGATTCACAATATGATTATAGCCTTGATGTGTTTTCGGCAAGGAAGGAATTTTTGGAAAGACATCCTCAAGCAGTTTCTGATTTTCTTTCGGCTATTTATAAGGCGGTAAATGAGATCTACACTAACAGTGATTGGGCCAAGGAAATGCTTATTGAGAAAAAACTTCTTTCTCCTTCGCTTAAAGAGTCCTATAGGGTCCCGGATTATCTTTTAAGATCTTTTTTGCTTCCCTCACCTCATCAATGGCAAGAGGTACTTGAATGGCTTAAGAAAAGGCAACTCTTAAAGGATTCCATACCCTATGAGAAGGTCTTTTATAGAGGTAAGGGATCTTGAGTTTTTCTATCAAAGGGAGCAACCCCTTTTTCTTGGTTTTTGCTGGAAAGTAGAAAGGGGAGAAGCTTGGGCGGTAATAGGGCCTTCAGGTTGCGGAAAGACCACGCTTCTTTTCCTCTTAGCGGGTCTTTTAAAACCAAAAAGGGGCGAAATTCTGATCGATGGACAAAATATAAATCGTCCGAGGCCTGAAACCGCCTTGATACTTCAGGATTTTGGGCTTTTACCGTGGAGTACTGTAAGAGAAAATGTAGCCTTGGGGCTCAAGATTCGCTCTTTTTATGGTCCGGATGGGGTTCATGCCCCAAAACGTCCCTTGCCAAAGGACTATGGAAAATTGGTGGATTATTGGCTCGAAAGGCTTAACCTGAAAGAGGTGGCCGCAAGGTATCCTTCTCAAATTTCAGGGGGCCAAAAACAGAGGGCCGCTATCGCTAGAGCTTTGGTACTTGAACCGGACCTACTATTAATGGACGAACCCTTCTCCTCCCTGGATGCACCCACCAGGGAAGACTTAGAAGAGCTTACATTGAAACTCCAAATTGAAAAAGGCCTTACGGTTATAACCGTAACTCATAGCGTAGAAGAAGCGGCTTTTTTGGGACGTAAAATTTTATGTTTAAGAACACCTCCTCACCAAGACCCCTTAATCCTTGAAGGTCCCCCTCCTGAAAGAGAGAACCCGATTTATCATCAAGTATGTGATAGAATCCGAAGCTACCTTAAAGGGCATCTTCAAAGATGAAGAAACGAGAAATCTTTATCTCTCTTCTCATAATGCTTTTCTTATGGTACCTCCTGGCTTACCTTCTAAACCGGCCCATTCTTCCTTATCCTCATCGGGTATTCTCAGTTTTTGCTCGAGAACTTTTTCATGAACTCGGCAAACATTTGGTGGCAAGTTCCTTAAGGGTTTTGTTGAGCATCGTAATAGGCATTGTTACAGCCTCACCTTTGGGGATCATTCTCGGACAAAGTCAGAGGCTTGATAAGATATTCTTGCCTTTCATTTATCTCCTTTACCCCATTCCTAAGGTGGTTTTTGTACCATTAGTCATTCTTTTCTTTGGACTTGGAGAGTTTCCAAAGATATTGATCATCTATGTGATCATCTTCTTCCAAATAGTGGTACTAGTGAGGGACCAATCCAAAACTTTAAGACCCGAATTGATACTTTCGGTGAGAAGCCTTGGAGCTGGAAGAAGGGCACTTTTTCGATTCGTATATTTACCCTCAACCCTTCCGGCCATTTTTACTGCCATAAGGCAATCCACCGGCACTGCCATTGCGGTCTTGTATCTTACGGAGTTATTCGGCACAAAATATGGTCTCGGTTACTATATATTTTTGACAGGAAGTACTCTTCTCGATTACCCAAGTATGTATGCTGGAATTTTGGCGATGAGCCTTCTGGGGTTGGGAATTTACCTGGGAATAGAATTTTTACAAAAACGTCTTTGTCCCCACTTATTTATCGAAATACTTCGCTGAACGGGCATATCCTATAATTCGTTCATAATCTTCCAGGGTATCTACATCCATTAATATGGTGGGAGAGTCCGTCACAAGTTCAAACACAGATGAATGAAACCTCTCCACAATCCCCTTTCCTCCTTCATCTCCTGTAATTTTCATCAACTCAGCCTGAAAGGCCCTTGGGAAAAGCACCGGATGCCCTTTCTTCCCTTCCCATACGGGCACCACGATCTTCCTTTGTTCCAAAAACGCATCTATCATCCGATTAACCAATTCAGGATCTATTAAAGGCATATCCCCCATCGCTATCAATATCCCTTCGCATCTTACATCGATAACCTGTAAGCCCTTTTTGATAGAAGAGGCTTTTCCGGTTGCATAATTGCTGTTATAAACTACCCTTACTGGATATCTGCTTAAGATATCCCTTAAAATCTCGTAATCTCTCCCTAAAACCACAACGATCTCTCTGACTTTGGTCATTAAGAAGGTCTCTATCACTTCTTCGATTATAGTTTTACCCTTCCAAGGCAAAAGCAATTTCTGTAACCCCGCTCTTTGTCCCTTACCCGCAGCTAACACTAAAACCGAAATCCAACTCATGACTTCCTTAGGAGAGCACCAAAAAATCCATCTGTACCATGTTTATGAGGAAGAGAAAGGAAAAAACCTTCCGCGTTAAAAAAAGTCCCTGGCAAAAACGCATATTCTCTAAGGTTCACAAGAGAAACGCCTTTTTGTCCTGCTATCTCTTTTACCACTTCTTCATTCTCTTCGAAGGTTAAGGTACAAGTACTATAAAGGAGTAAGCCTCCGTCTTTCAAGGTTTCCAGGGAGTTCCTTAAGATGCGCTTTTGAATCTCGGTGAGCCTATAGATCTCCTTTTCTGTCATCCGCCATTTAAGATCAGGGTTACGTCTCAGTACTCCAAACCCACTGCAGGGGACATCTACCAAAACCCTATCAAACCCCTTAAAGCTTATGGGTTTTGTAGCATTATAACGGTTAATCTCCACTATATTAACGCCTAACCTCACAAGATTTTCCTTCATCCATTTTATCCTCCAGGGGTTTACTTCTAAAGCCACAATTTGACCCTCATTACCCATTAGTTCGGCCATGTGGGTTGTTTTCCCCCCTGGAGCAGCACATACGTCCAAAATCCTCTCGCCTTTTTGGGGGGAAAGGATCAGGCTCACCAGTTGGGCTCCTTCGTCCTGTACTTGAAACAGACCTTTTTTAAAAGCCTCCGACTCAAGGATCCCTTGAGTTTTGTAAAGAATTATCCCCACTGGACTCCAACGGGTAGGTTCTGGCCTAAAAGGGGAAAGTATCTTCATCAGGTCTTCCCTTGAAGTCTTGAGTATGTTGGCACGGATGGTAAAAGGAGGAGATTCGTTTAAAGCTTTAAGAAGGGCTTCGGTTTCCTCCTCAAACCTTTTTCGCAATTTTTTCACAAGCCATAAAGGAAAGGACCATTTGAGAGAAAGCCTTTCCAAAGGCTCAGGAGAATCGGGAATTAAAAGCTCTTTTTCTCGAGCTATATTCCTCAAAATGGCGTTTACCAATCCGCCTGCCTTTTTTCCTTCCTTCTCCTTTACGAGTTCAACGGATTCGGAAACCGCGGCCCAATGAGGAACGCGATCGAGGAACAAAAGTTGATAAGCTCCAAGTCTAAGGGCATTCCTAACTGTAGGGGAAAGAGCATCTATTCCTTTTTGAAGGAATCTCTCTATAGACCAATCGATCCTCTTCATCCACCTCACGGTTCCAAATACTAGTTCTCTAGCAAAGGCTCTTTTTAAATCCGTTAAGCCTTCTTTTCGAACAGCCTTTTGAAAGAGGAGATCTAACGAAGGTTTCCTCTCCTCCCACTCAAGGAGAACCTTTAAGGCTAAAACTCTTGAGGAATCCAACTTTTAAATTCCCATCCTCCTTGCCATCATCTCAAGCCTTCTTATTCGTTCCTCGATGGGAGGATGAGTGCTGAAAAGGGTCAAAATATCCTTTGCTCGAAGGGGATTCACTATAAACATATGGGAGGTAGCGGGATTGACCTCCAGGGGTAAACGTTTGGCAAAAGCGTCAAGCTTAGCCAAAGCCCTTGCCAAGAAACGGGGATTACCGCAGAGTTTGGCTCCTCCTTCGTCTGCCAAATACTCACGAGTTCGAGAAATGGCAAGTTGAATAAGCATAGCCGCAAAGGCAGCTAAAGTGGTGAATATGATTAATCCCAAAAGTCCAAAGATATTACCCCCTCTATTATCCTCCGAGGACCCTCCAAATCCTCCCAAAAAAAGGCTCCAACGTGCCATCATCGCCAAATAGCTTAAGGCCCCGGCTAAAGTAGCAGCGATTGTGCCTATCAATATGTCCCTGTTTTTTATATGAGATAGCTCATGCCCAATGACGCCTTTAATCTCGGATTCGTCCAAAAGTTTTAAAAGCCCCTTCGTGACGGCCACAGCGGCATTTTTTGGGTTCCTTCCTGTAGCAAAGGCATTGGGTGAATCGTTATCGATGAGATAAAGACGAGGCATGGGAAGATTAGCTCTCTGACAAAGTTCTCGGACGATTCTAAACAAACCCGGAAGTTCATTCTCCTTAATTTCTTTTGCTCCATACATCATCAATACAATTTTGTCGCTAAACCAATAAGCGATGAAATTCATCAGTCCTGCAAAAATTAAGGCTACCAAAGCCCCTTCTTTTCCACCTATAAGATGTCCGATCCATATAAAAAGAGCAGTTAAAATGGCCATCAATAAGGTTGTCTTAAACCACTTCATCGATTTTCATCACCTCCCAGCAAAAATTTTCTCATCTTCAAAATTAACCGATTCTTTCACCCACATCAAGTCTATGCCCTCGTAAAAAATCGAAACTCAACATCCTTTTACCACCTTCGAGCTGTAACTCCCTGATTATCAAGGAACCATCGGAACAAGCTATTTCTATTCCTTCCTTAAGGCTTATTATGGTTCCGGGTTCTCCTTTCCCATTTCCTAAGGAAGCCCTCCATATTTTGAGAAGCTTTCCCTTCCAAAATGTATAGGCACAAGGCCATCCTTCAAGGGCCCTAACTTTGTTCCAAATTTCCCTTGCTGGTCTATTCCAGTTTATCAAGCCTAAACTTCGATCGATTTTTTGGGTGTAACAGGCCTTTTGGTGATCTTGGGGAATTGGCATTAAGGTTCCCTTTTCCATTTCTTCAAGGGTTTTAAGAATCAATTGAGCCGAGAGACCGCTTAATTTCTCAAAAAGTGAGGAATAGGTATCCTCATCCTCGATTGGGACTCTTTCCTGGAGCAAAATTGGACCCGAATCAAGCCCCTCGTCCATAAGGAAAGTTGTGACACCCGTTTCTCTCTCGCCTTTGAGAAGAACCCATTGAATTGGAGATGGACCCCGGTATTTGGGCAAAAGCGAAGGATGAACGTTTATCGCCCCAAAAGTAGCTAAGTTGAGGTATTCCGAGGGTAAGATTTTACCGTAGGCAGCTACCACTAAAACCTCTGGTGAAAAGCCCTTTAAAATCTCAAGGACTTTTTGATTCAAATTTTCCGGATCAAGGACAAATAGCCCTTCTTTTTGAGCGAAAAGCTTCACCACCGTTGGAGCGGGCTTTCTACCTCTGCCTTTAGGACGATCAGGCTGGGTGATTACCCCCACTATTTGATGAACTTTTTTTAAAGCTTCCAATACACTCAGTGAGAAAGGTGAGCTACCGAAAAAAAAGAGGCGCATCTAATTATTCCTTCGATTTCCTCCTGAGTTTTCTCTCGATAAGACTCCGTTTAAGGGGACTTAAATAATCGATAAAAAGGATCCCCTCCAGGTGATCGATCTCGTGTTGTAAGCATATGGCTAAAAGCCCTGAGGCCTCTATCTCAAGGAGATCACCCTTAAGGTCCAACCCCTTAACTATCACCTTCGAAGCCCTTGGCACAAGGCTTTTTATACCTGGGATACTTAGACATCCCTCTTCACTCATTATTTCCCCTTCCTTGCAAACGATCTCCGGATTCAATAGAATCTTTAGATCCGGTTTCCCCTCCGTGTAACTCACATCCACTACGATCAGCCTCAGCGAGAAACCCACCTGAGGAGCTGCAAGCCCAATGCCGGGTGCGGCATACATGGTTTCAGCCATTTCCCGCGCTAAGTTAAGGATATTTTCGTCTATCTCCCTTACGGGATCCGCTTTCCTTCTTAAGATAGGATGTGGATATCTAATTACTTTTAACATTCTTAAGGTAGATTAACATGGAAAGTGAAAAGATAAAAAGCACTATCATAACCCACTGATTGTGAGAAAGGCCTAAGAAATAGGACCGGGGATCACCCCTTAAAAATTCGTTGAAAAACCTGAATAAGCTATAACTCAACGTAAGGCTCCAAAAACTAAGGCCATTGCCTTTGGGGTTCCGTCTCATAAAGAAGGCGAAAAAAGCCCAGAAAAAAAGGGATTCGTAAAGTTGAGTTGGATGAAGCCGAACCCCTTGAGGCGCTAAGGAATTGGGGTCAGAAAAAACCACCCCCCACGGAAGGTCTGTCATTCGACCATAGCAACACCCAGCTGAAAAACACCCTAATCTCCCCATCCCAAAACCGAAGCAAAGCCCCAAAACTGAGGCATCAAGAACTTTCCGCAAAGGAAGCCCCCACCTTTTTATAAGCAACAGCACCAACCCCAAACCCGGAAGAAGCCCTCCGTAAAGGACGAGCCCTCCTTCCCAAAGTTTGAAAACGTCGATTATGCTTCTGTACTCATGCAAATGAAAGAACACAAAGATCAACCTTGAGGAAAGAAATCCACAAAGAGCCGCCCAGAAGGCGATATCCCCCGTCTTTTGAGGAGGAAGTCCTAATCTTTTTGCTTCTCTTTCGAATAACAAAAAACCAAAAAATACGCCCCAAGCCACAAGGAACCCAAAGGTTGGTATCCTAAGAGGACCTATCGTCCAGAGAATGGGATGCATTCTTTCTTCTCCTAAGTTCCGCTAAAATTACAAGCCCTATCCCCACACTAAGTGCCGCATCACCCAAGTTAAAAACAGGCCACCTGAAACTCTTATAACCGATATCTATGAAATCCATCACTGCTCCAAACCGAATTCTATCGCTAAGATTTCCCATGGCTCCCCCTAAAATTAGGCCAAAACCCGTTTCTTCCATTACGGAACGTCTCCCTCGCAAAAAAAAAAGTATTA